>Ga0123342_1000894_pt1 | contig 49469 bp, 26 predicted proteins | sample Turbeawhitnodule_FD_89960 | JGI IMG/M metagenome (GOLD analysis project Ga0123342, IMG submission 89960) | Root nodule microbial communities of legume samples collected from Mexico - Turtle bean Mexico white nodule | ecosystem: Host-associated > Plants > Roots > Nodule | place: Mexico: Nepantla...
GACCCGATCCCATTTGCATGTGTGTAAAGAAATGTTCTTGCAAAGTTTCTTCTACTATAAAATATTTTCCTTTGTTGTTCAACAAGAACACCATCTAAACAGTAATGTCTTAGTAGCTAATGTCAATGTCTTAGTAGCTAATGTCAGAGTTCATTCCAACATTTTATTGAAGGGTTGTGATGTATACTAAGGTCTTTGGATTAAGCAATCCACCAACTCATTGCAGCCTCTTGGAAACTACAGGTTTATAGGGTGATCCTTCTCTTTATGATCTACCTGATGGCCTTCAAACATATGGTTGAACTTCATCTCCTAGCTTAAGTAATCATCGACACCGATTGTCCCATAGAAAGGGGGAAAGGTGATCTTAGGTTCCCTAGGTATATATTGGGATTTGTATTTATGATATCTAAGAAGTTATTGGTAATATTTTGTATTATGATGCCTACTGTAGTCACCATGACTATGAGGAGGACTATGATGGTGAACACTTGGATGTATATGAGAACCCTCTCCATGTTTACTTTTATAACAATGAGATTTTCAATTTCCATCTATAATAAAATTGTTTTAAATGTCTTTTATTTCAGAAATATTTGTTTCATGTTGGTCTAGTCTTAAATGGATATCTATTTGATTAAGATCATTAAGATTTCCATGAACACTACACTGATGAGATGAACCAAACCACTCATGGTTGAATATAAAATATTTTCACAAGTGTTTGAAAAGTCAACTAGAGTGAATCCCAAAATTATTTTTTTTAAAAAAAGATTTGTATAATTTTTGGTGATGTTAAGTAAAGGAATATAGAGTGAGAAGTTTTCAAGTTCACTCTCAACAAAGCGAGGTGAGTTACAATGGACTAATTAAGCACCAAGGTTTTCTTAGCCAAAGCTTACCTCAAATATGTCTCATAAAAGTTTCCTGAAGAAACTTCAAAACAATTTGATAGCAATAAAGTGTGTGTGTGGATGCGCAAATGAACAGACCAAAGAAAGGTCTATTAAGCACAAGAATAGGAAAACCATTAGTATCACAGAGACTTAAAAAGCAAAGAAAATAAAAGAAAGGAATAATACAAAAAAACAAAAGCAAAGAAATAAATGCAAGTGTAAATCTAGACAAGTCCTTTAGTGACAGTGCAATGAACACTTAGAGCTCAATAACACATTATCACACTAATGCATGAAAATTATTACAAAGTTTATTGGGATTTCCTTTGGAGCATTTTACCAAACACAGAAAAGTAAAGACAATTAGAAAACTACACAAAGTTTTGTGATATTAAAAAAAAATATTACAAAAATTGAACATAAGGTGTTTGGTGAAAGATCTTGGTGTGTATGGCTCGGTCTTTGAAGTGAAGTAATCTGAATATTTCTTCTCTTTGATCCTTCTTTCTCCTTTTGACAAAGAGTCTTGAAGACCAATGTGTGACCCAAAAATGGTTGAGCCAAAACACTCCTTTGTGTACCACTTGTAGCACCACCAATTCACCAAAACGTGTACCAATAGAAGCCAAGAAAGAAAGCAATAAAAGCTAAAAAAATTAAGTTAAACTCAAGAGGAATAATTTGTGACAAACAACAAGGAAAGATCAAGAATGACAAGCAAAAATTAAAGCTATTAATAAAAGCAAGCACAAGCAAAAGGAACCTATGAAATGCTCTAGAAAAGATTACAAAACAAAAAATTTAGAGTTGACTGGCACAAACTGTTCTAGAATTTGTATAAATTTTTTCACAAAGTTTGAGGCTGAAACTTTTATGGTATATTCTCAACTCAGCAGTGATAATATGCACAAAAATTGAGGTTTATTGGATATGTATTCATTGAGAAATAAATGAAACAAGTTTATATAACCGCAAACAGATTGGCAGCATATATGCAATCTAGTTTCAGCACTGGCAAATTGTATTGTAAGAATTATGGTAATTTTTATACAACGAGTTTGAAGCTGAAATTGTAATCAGTGATAGGTAACATATGAAGCATAATATGGTAAAAGTTTCAAGATAAAACACCACAAGAATTAGGTGCAGAAAATTGAAAACCAAGAGCTAAAATTGCACTGAAACTATGTGTCAACAGTAAAAATATCCTAGCTTTTGTGATTTTAACTTTTTTTTGTAGTTGAGATTAGGATGTGCATTTTTTACTCGATGTTGTACATACAAAAAAATTTACACAAGATTTGGATGCTTGATGAGATCACAATAATTTCTCAAGACTAGGTGAAAATCATACAATTCTGGAAGCTGAGAAGAAACCTAAAGAAGTCAAAAACACAATTGAACAAAACTTTAAGACAATTATTGGAAATGCATGTAGAATTTTACTAATCAACAAATAGCAAGTAGAAAGACTCAAGAATAGGAAAAATGAAAAGGTACCAAAGCATATACTCATAAATACATAAGAAACTTTTTATCAAACACTAGGTGTGTATTAGAACAAATGATCAAACATTTATCATGTAGCAAAAACACTTAAAATATTTGAACAAAATTTGGACGTGACATTTGACATGCAAGGAGTATGAACATTAGACAACACCTTATGTACTTAGGTTCTAGTAACTAGAAAGAGGTGAGGCCAACTACATTATGGATTAGCCCTACCTTACGGTTCCACTGAAATGATATGTTGATGATGATGTCGCCGAGTTAGTCCGACCTTAGGGTTCGACTAAATGGTGTGTATAGTAGATACTTACCAGACACCCCACCTTACGGTTCTTAATTGAAATAGAACTTGAGGTTTGCTGCATTCCACGTTCGTGGGATGGTTCCACCGTTTAGAGTTTCCAGCCAATAAGCTCCATTGCTAAGTAATTCAGTTACTCAATATGGGCATGTCCACTTTGGGGACAGTCTATTCTCAATTTGATAGGGATGGGCTTTTCGTAGTACTAGGTTGGCAACCCTGAATTGTCGAGGTTTTGTTTTGTTTTTCTACCTCAACTTCACCCTTCTTTTCAATGCTTCAGAGTTTATGCGTGCGCGACCGCGAACTTCCTCAAGCAAATCTAAAATCATCCTTTTCCCCTTGTCAAATTCTTCGGGAACGAAGTTTAGGAGTCTCGGGGAGTTCTCTAACACTTCTACTGGTATCATAACGTCTGACCCATACACTAAATTGAAGGGTGTTTCTCTTGTTGTAGACTGAGGAATGGTGTGATATGAGCACAATATTCTAGGGATTTCTTTCGACCAGCCCCCTTTTGCTTTTTCCAGCCTTCTCTTTAGGCCCCTTAATAGGATTTTGTTGGGTAACTCGTCCTGGCCGTTAGTTTGGGGATGTTCAATGGAGGCGAAGATCTGCTTGATTCCCAATTCCGTGCATAGGTTTTCGAGTTGCCGACTTGCAAATTTGGTTCCATTGTCTGATACTAAGTGCTTGGGAACTCCAAATCGACATACAACATTCTTCCATACAAAATGTTGGATTTTGTGGGTAGTTATCTGGGCAATCGGCTCAGCTTCGATCCACTTGGTGAAATGATCTATGGTGACGATGAGATACTTCATTCAGCGTAAGGCTAAAGGGAATGGACCCAAAATAATAATTCCCCAAGTATGGAAAGTCCATGGACTGGAGATGGACCGTAGTTCTTTTGGGGGCGCGTGGCTCCATTCGGCATGTTTTTTACATTGTTCACATCTTTTAACATATTTCACGCAATCATCCTTCATATTCGACCCATAATACCCTGCTTGGATGACTTTGAGAGAGAGCTTGTCTGTCGATATTACTGCCACATATAACTTTGTGTAGTTTGGACATTATACGTATGCACTGGTCTCCACTTATACAAGTGAGGAGCGAATGAGTATAACCATATCGGACAAGGTGACCATCCACCAACGTGTATTGGCTTGCATTCTTCTTGATAATCTTCGCCTTCGTGGGTTCGAAAGGGAGTAGTCCATCATCAAGATATCGAACATACGGTGTTAACCAAGATATCAAATATAATTTAATATTAATATATTTGGTATAATTTTAATTTATTTCTCTCTTGTAGGATATATATCGTAAGATCGCCTACACTTTGCAGTTGATGATTAATGAATGTCATATTGTTGAGGATACCCCTGCTTGGGATGTGACACACATAACGCTCATGTTAGCACGGGGAGCTACAAAAGAAAGGATTGTATATGTTAGGAGGTCACAACCTATTATTGAAGATGACGTTTTTTTTTAGTTATGTTGTTTGTTATTAGTTAACACTTTAATGAATTTTGATATATAATGATTTGGTTGACATATATTCTATTTAACATTTATTTTTTGTTAATATATTTATGTAGTTTAATTTTATGTATTATGTTTGTTCCTTTTCATTACATAGTTGATAATCAATTATCAACAATTACAATTATTAAAGATTACTAAAATCTCACAACAATAATAAACATGTTAACAATTACTTAACATGTAAATAAAATGTGTGAGTTATAGATGTCATTTAATGGTTATTATTTACAAAAATAGTTGCATACAAATAGTATAAAATAATGACAAAGATTAATTACTTGGATAACAATGTGTAGACAACAAGAAATGTATTTGGATGGGACAATCATCTTGCAATAATTAATAGTTAATATAAGTTATTAATATCATAAGATAACCTAATTAATTGAAAAATTATCATTACTATACCTGAACAAAATGATTTTTACATACGTTCTTCATGGAAATACTACAATGATGTCTTATATCAGATGGAGTTTGGGCTCTTAGTGGAAAAATAATGATTGATTGCTTAAGGAATAAAGAAACAACATAATGTTATATTGATTGACAATAACATATCCTATATTTGGTATATTAATCCACTTATATGTTGTTGCATGCAAATAACAAAAATAAAATGAAACATGATATATTATGTTATAGACAAACATAAGAAAAGTACTATAAATAGATTAGCATATTCATAACACAACTCACTAAGTTCTTTAAGAAAGTTCATGTGAACAACAACCCATGACCCCTTTCCCATACCCAACAATGTTTTACATGCACCACATCAAGTATATATGGATGGACCCTAAATGTAATTGATCTAAAAAGGGGATTGATTTCCTTACTCAAATGTCTTTCAATTGTCTTTTGCTAAATTTCCAAGTAGACGAACTATCATGTTGATAATGCATGACTTCCACATGCTCAAAATAAAATGAGTTACGCTTTGTTGATCTTGCATATTTATTACCGCACCCCTTTTTCTTCACCCTTTGTTTTGACCTTCTTCACGAGTGCACAAAATGATGTCATATATGACATTCAAATTTCACGGAGCTTACTCTTTTTATTAGCTTTGCTAGTAATGTCAACCTTTTTAAACCAATTCAAGATACATCATATTATGTTGAATAGAAAAAAATTATAAATGACTCCTCACATGAAATATCAGGAAAGTTTAATCACGTCCATATGGCATGCATTGAATCTAGTGGTATGCTACCAACACCATATGAAGCAATTCATAAGCCTAAGGAAAACCATGAGTAGACCTAAGTGTACAACCACAACATACTTTATCAGTATAAGCTTGACTGAACTTTTTGTCTTATCAAGAAGCATCAACTTCTTATTATGTGTTAATCTATCAACATATAGATGACTTAATAATGTATTTGCCAAGTTGTGATTATGAGAGACAAAAAGAAATTTCACAATCTATCATTCACCATCTTTCACAGGTTTCTCTCATAGCCCACATTTCATACTTCCACTAGCAGTTACTTTTAAGTCCTTTTTGTATCGTTTGTATTTACCACCTCTTTCACAACCTAACCGTGTGTATGTCTTCCTTATTATCTATTTTCTCTATCTAACCTTAATATTACAATAACAAATTCAAGATTAAAATCAACATTTTTTCCCCATTCCAACAAGTCAATCCGAATACTATAACATAATACACCATTACTATATGCTAATAACTTTACCGTATAAAAATAATTATATAATAATTACATTACTTTATTTGTTATGAATACATAATTACAATTTTATTGCCAACATTCATTATGCAACATCATAAGAGAATGAGAGAACGTAGTACATATCAACATTGTGTATAAAAAAAAATATAATATGGAAACAAACTTTAGTCTTCATAGTTAATATTGAATTTGAAAAACTCACTTAAAAATATATCATTAATTCGGTTTTGATATCGTCTTTATTCTTTCCAATGTGTAAACTTTTTCTATGAGGACCACTAACTTTTAAATTTCTTTACATGGTTCTTCTTTTTCAAACGAGTGAAATTTCATAGATTTTTTTTTTCAATTTTTTCTCACCCCTTTCAACTTTTTCCACTATTCTTACTGTGATAAACAAAATATTAGAGACAACTACGTTTTAAGACGACGCATATTCACATTTTTCAATAACTTATGACAACAAAAGCCATCTCTAATATAATTCTTTACTAATTATCTATAGAATATCTCATCTTAAGCAACATTGTTTAACAAATTTTATTACTAAAACAAAGACATTGTTCGTATAAATACCATTACTTAAGAAAATCTTGCTTTGAATAAGAAAAATAAATAAAAAGAGTATTTTAAGTATTTATCCAAGACGTTAATCTTAAAACTTGTAGGATTAATTAAATTAAGTATTCACAAGTTTGTGATTTTTTTACAAAGCACCTAAAATTGAGTAACATTATAAAACTTACAAAATTGAAAATAAAATAGATAAAATTCTCTTTTATTTATAGTTCTTTGCATCCCTTTCTTTACCAAAGGAACCGTGAGAAAAAAAAAAGAGAGGAGAGGACTACGAAAAGACTGAGAAAGAAAAAAGCAAGGAAGCATGTTCAGCAAATGCAGTGAAAAAAGAAAAGAAAAAAAATAAAAAGCGTGCACGAAGGGAAAGACGTGCAGTAGAAGGTGAGAACCGGGTAGTGCAAGGCACATACAGCCACTCTCACACGAAAACTGAAATTCCAAATTAATTATATATTTTTATTTTCCGGCACCAACCGAAAAACAATAACAATCAAAATAAGAAATCGTATTCTCCTTTTCGGAGAGATTCCATCGCAATACACACTCCACCAAACCAAAGATTGATTCCTCTCTCTCTCTCTCTCACACACACATAAGTAACAAGGTGCTTTGAAAGAAAGAGATAGTGTGATTGATTGATCGAGAACAGAACGAAAATGGATGATGAAGTTGTTCAGCGAGTGTTCCATGAAGGAGGACGCGATTACTTCCAACAACAGCCTTCAACTTCTTCGTCTTCGTCTTCCATCCTCCAATCTCTCCCTCTCCATGTGGTATATATATAGCATGCAGCAATCTCATCTTCGCCTTTTTCTTATTCTTGCTTTCTCCATTTTCTCTCTCATATTATAGCTTTTGCGCGCAATTGCTTGCAATTTGGATTAACGGAGTTTGGTGTGTATGTATTTGTCCCTTGGAATTTATGTTTTCCCTCCTTACACATTTTTAGGGTTCGAAACTTGATTTTTTAGGCTGTGTGTTTTTTTAATCACGTGATAGTTTTAGTATCTGTAAGCACACCTAATAGCTGAAAAGTAGAACTGGTATCATCTTACATAATCACTTCACTTCACTGTCATCTTATTTTAGGCGAGAGAGAAAGAGAGAGTTTTGATTGTTATTTTGACAAAATATATATTTTGAATGGTGTGCTGTAAATGTAGTATTATGTTGAACTTTTACATATTGGCGAGGACGCCTAAAGTTGAGTGGTACAATTGATTTTCATGATGGTAATCAGTTGACTATTATCACGCATTTATTTATTTGTTAGTATAATTTTGAAGTTTGAATGGTATTGCAATTCATGTATGTTGAGCTTTTTGCGTGCTTTCATGATTCGTGAAATTTGTGGTAAGTGTTGCTAATACTTGGATGAAATGGTGCAGTCTTTCGATCATGGATATTATTTGTTGGTAAAATCTATTCAAGAACTCCGAGAGAAAAAGGATGGCCTTGTTACTGTTGGCATTGGTGGTCCAAGTGGATCTGGTAAAACAAGGTAAGGTGTTGATAGTGTTGTCAATGCATTATTTTGAATATGTTTTGCTAGAGTAATGTGTATGCTGCTGCCTTAGTTTTTCTCATTTGTTTTCACAATTTCATGGTTCCTGAAGCTTAGCAGAAAAGGTGGCATCTGTTATTGGGTGTACTGTTATATCAATGGGGAATTACCGTCATGGGGTTGATGAAGGGAATGATGTGGATTCTATAGATTTTGATACGCTGATCAAGAATCTTGAGGTTTGCATTTGCTTCTCTATTACTTTACCATGCCTAAAATGCTGATCTGGCTATCCCTTATATAGTTGAGAAAAATAAGAAAAGAGAGAAGTTATATTGTAGAGAGCTTGTTCAAGACTCTCTTAGGTTCTCATATTTATATGTATAATTTGTAGATATACAACGAGAGAGAGAGAGAAAACTGTAGAAAACAAGAAAAGACCCATCTAGGACCCTAGGTACAGATAGGTACAACTTAAAAAATCTTTTTAATTAAGCCTATTCTAACAGGTCCTGATGTTTTTGCAAGGCTAATCTTATGATGCCTTTAAATGCTTTACTTTTTGGCCTTTTCTAGCTTTATGTTATATATTGGTGAAATTCAGCATTCCTAAGATCTGATTCTGACTGAAACAAACAACACCAAAAGATGAAAAAAAAGGATTGTTGGTGAAGTAATTATTTGCCTGTTTTTGTTTTTGGAATGAAACAGATTAGATCATGTGTCAATTTAACATGTACTTTCCAGGACTAGCTTATGGTTAGTAAGCAATGCAAATGAGTTTCGTGTGTTGCTTTGGGCTACTTTTTATTTTATTTCTGGTTTGTTAATGAGCTTCTCTGTTTTTAATTAGGATTTGACTAAAGGCAAGGATACATTAATCCCCAAGTTTGACTATCAGCAAAAGAAGCGTGTTGGCTATAAAGCAATAAAGAGCGCTTCATCTGGGGTGGTAAGATATGTTAATTGTTGTTTTGGAGGAGTTCTGTGTTTCATTTTTTTATTCCTTTTTATACAATTGGTTTCAGGTAATAGTTGATGGCACATATGCATTGCATGCAAAACTGCGGTCTTTACTGGACATTCGAGTTGCTGTGGTAAATTGTTTTTTTCTTTTCTTAATATTGCAATGACTTTATCCCCATCATTGTGTTATCAATTGCTTAGAAGTTTCAAAATAATACAGAGCATATATTTTTGATTAATCAGGTTGGTGGTGTTCATTTTAGCTTGCTTTCTAAAGTTCGCTACGACATTGGAGATTCTTGTTCGCTGGATTACCTTATAGATAGCATTTTTCCACTGTTTAGAAAACACATTGAGCCAGATCTTCATCATGCACAGGTTGGTCCTATTCTTATTCTCAACTCTAAATTTCACAGATAATATTTTTATTTCCTCTGCCCTTTTTTTGGCAGATCAGAATTAATAACAGCTTTGTCTCATCATTCAGAGAGGCAATCTACAAGGTTAAATGCAGAAGGGAGGTGTGTATATGATCTATACATTAGTAGTAATGATTGTATTCCTATAAGTGAATTTTATTTTCCAATTAGTTGTCCATTACTAAGGGTGCAAACAAGTCCTTCTAGCTAAGTTGAGCACTTGAAGCTGAAGTTTGGTTTGTGAAAAAGAGGTAGCTCATGCTCAATTTATTTAAATGAGCTAAATTAAAAGTTTGAGCATGACCTGTTTAAATAATATGAAACTTGAAGCTTTACTCTTTCATGGCTTGAAGATTTTTTTCCCTTTATTAAATTTATTTTTGAATTAGTTTTAAAGTTTAATAAAGATGAGTGGAGAGGATATATCTTTTTGAAAGTTTAATAGAATAACAACAATAACTTTATCTTAGCGAGGTCAGCTAAATGAAATCCCTTTTAATTATTTTCTCCAATGTCCACACTCTCTTGTTTCCTATGCTTTTCACAACATTAAAAACCATGCAGTCTACTCTTTTCACAACATTAGAAACCATGCGGTCTACGCTTTTCGCTTGTGCATCTGGTGATCTCCTTGCACATGTCCAAAACATCTGAATTGATTTCTTGTCATCTTTTGTGGATGGATACTACATTAGTATTTCCCCAACTACAATAATTCTGTGTCTTGTCCTTTCTAGTGTGACCATTCATCTTTCTTAATATTCTCATTTAGGCTACTTGTACTATTCTCTCGTCCATTTAAAGCCTAACATTCACAATGAGTATAACTGGTCATTTGGTAGTACAAAAAAATTCCCTTTGAGCCTGATGTTATTAGATTAGTCCTCTTATATTATAATCTTCTATATCAATTTAGAATAACTTTTGCAAATATCTTGTTGGTCTTATTTTTCTAGTATTGTGTGTGTTTGGCATACAGACTCTATGTTTTTAACTTAAATTTTTTTGTGACAGTCTACAGATCCAGGTTCCGCTTTTCAAGGAAATGAAGCCCAAACAGACAAGTTAGTATTTTGATTGTGGAAAGAATGAGTTTGGTGGTAACTAGTTAATTTTATTTAGATATTTCTAACTACTGTTCTAATATGAAGAATTTAAAATATTTTTACTGGAAATTTGCCTTGTTTTCAGTTTTATTGAAATGTACCTTAGACCACCTTCATCTAGCGAAGAAGCAAGGATAAATGATTGGATCAAAGTGCGGCAGTCTGGAATTAGATATTATCTATCACTTGGTGACCAGAGGATTGTTGACAAGAATTTCATTATCAGGCCTAAAGCTGAATTTGAGGTATGGATATTTTCCATTTCCTTTTTACTGAAAACAAAACGATAAGCAAGATGAGTGGATGTATCTCATTTGCACATTACTCTAGAAGTGCTGATTCCAAAATTTATGCAAATTTATCTAGAGCAAATTATGTTCCCAAATTTTTATCGCAACTTGCTAACATGATATGTAATCCAGTCGCAAGAATTTCAGATCAAATTACACTTTTAATTAGTTGAAACAAGCCAAACACCGAGAGCAAATCAAACTGTTTTCAGATTTTTTTCAGCACTTGACACAGCTCTGGCAGTTATACTTTAAGAAATTGTGTCAATTTTTCTAGATCGATTTTTGGTCCCAAATTTTTAACCACAGCTTGCTAACACAATAGGTAATCCAATCACAAAATTTTAGCTCAAAATATGCATTGAGTTAGTTGCAGTAATTCAAAATCCGAGAGCAATTACAAGGTCTTGCTCAAACTTTTTCAGTCCTCAACATCCAAGCTTTTCCAATTTATCATTTTTTTCTACTTCGTTTTTGGATGTGCCTTTTTTACACAAGATCACTAACATATTAAAGTTCTTAGATCTAAAAACGCTTATTTAGCTCGCAATAATTTTTTCAATCCAGTACTATCTCAGAATCCTGGCAGCAAGAAGAAACCTGATGAATCCAATGAACTAGAACATAACTTCAAGACACAATGGAATTGATGTAATGAGACTCACTACTCATCCATTAGAGTCAAGAACTCAAAACATAAAAAAGAAAAGGCAACAAAGGTTTAACATACAAAAATTGACTCTCATTTTATCAAATAGTTTGTGTGCATTTCAGCTAGACATTTTAACAAACACTTAGTAAACTAGTTTCAGCTGGAATTTTATGTCAAATTAAGGAAACACATGACTGAATTGGATTATAAATGCAAAAACAAACTGTTCTGAACAAATTCTACCAATTAAAAATGTTCAAAGACCTAGAAACACCAATGCTGGACAATCCAAGGAGATTAAGGCTATTTGAATTGATTAAATTGCAAACAAACACAATTAAACAGTGGAAAACATCAAGACATGGAAATTAATCGGTGAAACAACAAGAAAACAGTTTAAACACAGTTTTAGAGTTTTAGAACGAAGAACACTTAACTTTTGGATGAACCTTGGCTCTGAATACCACTTGATGGAGTCTCCTTGGCTCCTATGATAGGAGAATGGTGCTATGGTAGGAGGTTAGACCAACCTTCTAGCAAGTTCTCTAAGCTTTTTCAACTAGGAGAATGAGAGCAAGAGATAAAAGAGACTTAGAAAGATATTTTGACACCAATTTGGCAGAGGTTCATTGCACAATCAAAGTCTGAATTTTCTGAAAAGGGACTCTTATTTATAGGAGAGGAAGCTTGCAAAGCAAGTCTCAAGCCCTAACCCTAACCCAAACTTGTGGAGCAAGCTTCTCAAAATCCTCTCCACTCAGAAGTTGACATGTGGCAAAGGTAGCTTGCAACCCAAGCTTCAAATCCTCTCCATTGAGAGAGTGACAAGTGGCACATGGGAGATGGTGCCACCTAGTCATAAGCTAGCACTAACTTGATGCCCAAGTTAGCTTTTCTACCCTAGCTTGGTGCCAACTCTATCTCTCCCAGGGTTAGATTATTTAGCCTAAACTATTCATGGCCCAAATACAAGGCCAAAATAATATTTTACTCTTTGCCCAAAATACAAGGCCCAAAATAAATTCCTAAACTACTTTGTACAATTATTTACAAGGCTCAAAAGAAGGAAGACTCAAATGTTGGATAATTTCCTTCAATAAAGTTCCATCTTCTCTGATTTTCTCAACCCAAGTTGTGGTGGCTTGGATGGACCTCCATCACATTAGGTAAAGGATATATTACCTAATTACTGTATATTTAAACCTTTTACAATAAACGTCACAATATTGTGATACATGAAGTCTTACCAAAATATCATACACTACAAAACAAAAACAAAAACATAATCAATTATTAATTTATTAGTAAGACCAAGTTTATGAATAAAATGTGCAAAATTTAATGACAAAATAAACTGTACCTGCAGTAGGAGTGATCCTAAATTTTAATATTTTCAGTCCCCACAAGGAGTAGTCTCAAGAGTGATAGTATTTAATGTCAAACCATACAACTCTAACAATTTAAACATTTGGAAAAAAATATATTAATTTTTATTAAAATTGTTTGCACTTGCATTATCACCTGTTGTATAACCAATTTTTTCAATCCCCCATTGTTTTAAGCAATTCTCTAGTATTCTCGATTTCACCTTTTTGTGGTTAGCAATCAAAGAGAAATCTAATATTTTCTTTTGTAACCTAAATGCAATATCAATATAATGAGCTATAACACAATTCACATTTTGAATTGATGTCCATGTATTAGTTGCAATTGAAACCTTATGTTTATTTATGGATAACAAAGATTTTAACTTCATCTTTTCATTATTAAATACAAACATGAAATATCTAGCCCTGGTCACAGGAGAAGGAATTTTAAAATAAGGTTGAGCTTCTTGCATAAACTTCCTAAACCCTTCATGTTCAACAGATCTAAAAGGAAGTTCATCAATTAATATCATCCTAGTGCAATAAGAGTTTTCTCTTGATTGAATTCAACAAGTTTCAAATTCATGGCATTAGTGCACCTTCATATTCTTTTCCAATGCCTAATGTCCTTTGTTTCTTATCAAAATCCCTATTAGCATTCATATAACAACCATTGGAATGTTTAATCAAGTTAGTGGATCCATATTTTTTACTATTGGGCTTATATGGCATGTCACAGTACTTGCAAATTGCTTTGTCATCTACCCAACTATAATGAATCCAAACCTTTGAAGGAGACTTGTTGGTTTTCTTGAGTCCTTGGCATGATTCAAATGACTCTGCCTGTAGGAACCTTTGGCATTGTTGGTATTAAGCTTCAAATGGTGTAGATTGAGTAGGACCTTTAGAGGATGTTACTGGTGACATAGGAATTGAGGCATTCATACATCTTGTGCCAGTGGTAGGCCCACCCCGTACAACTAATCTTTTCCATTTGTGTGGACATTGGAACCATGGTTATCATACTCTATGGTTAACCTGTAAACACGTTCGAGTTTAGGAGTCCACTGATGGATCTCGAGTGAACTTGTAAATAAACTTGTTTTTGAGCAGACTCAGACTAGGCTCGAACAAACTTGGTGAACTCGGTGCAAACTTGTAGTTGGAGGTTGAGTGAACGAGTTTCGAAGAAAAGCCCAAAACGACCCATACATGTGTTGTTTCGCTTAGTGTCAGGATTTAGGGTTTGTTTCATACTTGGACTGGACCTGTTGGATTCGCAGTTCACTTGGGTTCGTCACCTTGCCGTTGTCTCGCCGTCGTTGCCTCGCTGTCTCGCATCACCTCGGTTTGCGCTGCATTGTGTCGCCACACCTCGCCGTTGCCTCACCTTGGTTCACACTGCATTGTATGGCGACACCTCGCTGTTGCCTCACCTCGCCAAGCCTCGACGTCACGTTCTGCCTTCATTTTCAGGTAGGCTCTCCTCTAGTTTGTGAGTTTAGTTTTGCAATTGGAGTTGTGGGTTTTGTGACTAGGGTTGGTTGGGTTGAATGTGAAATAAACTTTTTGATTTAGGGTTGGGTGAACCTAAAACAGAAAATGGCAGATTGGGTTTCCTTCATGATTATTAAGGTTATTTTAAGTTGCGGTTGATTTTTTTATTTAGGTGGATAAGACACAATATCAAAGACTTGTGGGAAAACTCATCTATGACATAGCCTATGCAATTAGTGTGGTTAGCCAATTCTTGCATGATCCAAGAGAGAGACACTTGCATGCAGTAAATAGAATTATTCAGTACTTACGAGCCTTTCCGGGGAAAGGATTGCTATTTAAAAAAGGGGGAAACTTATCCATAAAAGTATATACTGATGTTGACTATGTAGGATCACTTGTTGAGAGGAGATCCACCACAGGTATTGCATTTTCTTGGGTGGAAATCTGGTGACATGGAGGAGCAAGAAACAAAATGTAGTTGCAAGATCAAGTGCAGAGACAGAATTTAGAGCCATGGCTCAAGGGGTTTGTGAACTATTATGGATGAAGATCATACTTGATGACCTTAAAGTAAAATATGAAGCTCCTATGGGACTGGCGTGTGATAATAAGTTCGCCATCAGTATTGTGCACAATCCAGTTCAACATGACTGAATAAAGCATGTAGAGATAGACCGACATTTCATTAAGGAGAAGTTGAATAATGGTCTTATAGGCACTGAGTACATCCCTTCAAGACTCCAATTGACAAATGTGTTCACTAAGGGACTTCCCACGAAACAGTTCAAAGATCTTACTTGCAAGTTGAGAATGATAGATATACATTCACTAGCTTGAGGGGGAGTGTTGTGTAATATAATTAGTGCAGATTTCGTTTTCTATTTATTAGGACAAATTTGGTATCTTTTGGAGTTTTGATTTGTATAGCTTTAATTACCTATTATTTTTTTCCTTAATTAGGTTGTAAATAGTCTATAAATTCAGATTCTAATCACATTTGCAAATACATTCTGAAAGTACATTCAACCTTTTGCTTTCAACTGTAACTAACAAATGAAAGAAAATATTATAGATCATGATCCTAGCTGTACAAATTTGAAATGCATGATTCTGATTGATCTTGATTACCCAGGAAAAATGCATGATTATGATTGATCCTGATTGATAAACACATTATTCTAATTGATCCGGATTACCAAAAAGAACTGCTGACACTTCTTTTGGCATTTTATTCCATTAAACATGGTATCCATCATGAAAAAAATAAACCTACTCCTCTTTGGCTGATTTTTGTTTGCTGTACATGGTTTTAATGTTGGAACAGGTTGGTCGAATGACATTGGGTGGATTGTTGGCTCTTGGGTATACTGTTGTGGTTAGTTATAAGCGTGCATCCACAACTATCAATAGTGGCAAGGTTACCATGTCTTTTGAGACCATTGATGTTCTTGGTGAGACATTCATGGTGATGAGAGGAACTAATAGAAAGGTATAGTTTTTTTTCTCATCCCATTAGACATGCTCTATTTAAAATGTTATCGTTTTGATTGCATTTACTCTTTTTCTTTTAATGACTCACCTGTCTCCATGTTTGTTTTATGTAAATCATCTTATTATAGATTTCATTATACTTACTGTTGTTTATTTGTTTGATCAAGGATCTAGTAATAGTTAGTAGTATAAATAAAGGTCAATCCTCTGTATCACATTTAAAATACCTTGTTTTCTCATTTTTTGAGGATCTTTTATCCTTGCACTGTGAACTTTTTTTTAACATTCTTATATGAATAGCTTTCCATGGTTTCTTCCATTTTATACTAAATAGCATTTTTGTTTTTACTTTCTGCTCAGTCTGATTAAGCCTTTTTTGGTTGATAATATGGTGAGTTACTTATCTGAAAAATGGAAAAAAAATCTCAGACAGTTGGAACAGAAGCATCAAGGATGCGTATTGATGGACCTTGGATTACTAAATCATATCTGGAAATGATTCTGGAGAGAAAAGGTAGGGATTGGGATTCTCTCCCTGTAATATAGCTTATGTACATTTAATTAATTCAGTTGTTTTACTTACCAGTGATGATAACTGCTACAACATGAAAAATATTGTGGTTTTGAAGAGTGTGAGGACAACATTTGCCCAATTACTTACCTTCACGACTATTTGAAGTGTCTATTTTCAGTAGATTATCTTAATTATCTAGACTAGTGCAAATACAGTCACAAAGTGTCAGTCTGTACACATTTAATTTTTTTAAAAGCAGTTCAATATAATTAATTTGACAAGAGAGTATGAAAGAAACAACTATCGTGTAGTGGGTGGTTTAGAGAGTTTTCAAAGCATAAAGGGGTCCAACAAAATATGGGGACAGGAAAGGGATATTCCCTTTATTGTAATTATATATATTATAGTTATAGATTACAAATTAAAAAAAAAGATTTTATGTTGCATTGACTTGTATTCAACTTCTCACTTTCACTTGCAGGTGTACCTCGTCTTAGTACTCCACCACTTGTGTCTAATACAATTGTGGCTGGTAGTCAAGAAACAGCAATCACTGCGCCAAAGCCAATCCGTGTTACTCCTAATGTTGTTACTGGGCTTGAGGATTTACCTCAGCCATGGACTCGATCCCCGACAAAATCTAAAATGGAACCTGTTGTTGCTGCATGGCATTTCTTATCTTCCGATTCCTCCCAGCCTGACAATTCAGTCCTAGGTATTTTTCCTTGAATTGGAGGATGGAAATAATTTTGTAGATAATTTATTACATGTTTGCGTAAAATTTCCTTTATTTCAAGACTTCTCTCATGAAGCAACCACAGATCCTTCATCTTTCAGGGATAGTATTAGGCTTGCTCCAATGCCTGATTCATTTGACTTGGACAGGGGATTGCTTTTGGCTGTTCAAGCAATACAAGTAAGGAGCAAAGGCTTGGAAATTTGTTCTGTGTCTTATCTTTTGAAGATTACAATTACACAGGACATTCATATTTATGTGTTTGATGGAATCATATTTGCTTATTTATCTTTGTTCCAGGCATTGTTGGAGAATAAAGGTGTCCCAGTCATAGTTGGAATTGGTAATATGGACATTTCTTGATACAGCGTCCTCCTTCCTTTGTGTGTTTGTTGCGTATCCCTGTTAGCATACAAATATCTAAGAGGAAAAAGACTCCAAACTGATATAATTTATATAAGGAGGCATGTAAAAATAAATGTAAGGTCACTTTAGCTATTATCGTTTTAGAAATACCAGGTTGGTTCTTCACGTGTTTGCTGATAAAGCTGGAAACTAATTAAGCTGAATCAAAATATTCCTATCTCAAACTTAACAGGAAAGGGAGTCCATTAACTTGACTCAAATGCAGCTCACCTTTAGCACATGACCCACTCAAGTTTGATAAGCCAATATTGAGCCTTTTATTAGTTAAATATTTTAGTCCAATGATTTCAGCTTGCTATGTATGTAAAAATCATATCAGACTTTTCTTTTGGTTACTGATGTATTGAATAATGCTGAATCAATTTTGCTTCATCTCAGTCTCAACATGCATTTTTACAGCTGTAATTCTGGTAGAATAACTTATCCTGGAGAAGTTGTGCTTTTCAGGAGGTCCAAGTGGGTCTGGGAAGACTAGTTTGGCTCATAAAATGGCAAATATAATTGGTTGTGAAGTAGTTTCCCTGGAAAGCTATTATAAACAAGTAAAGGATTTTAAATATGATGACTTCAGCGCACTTGATTTATCTCTGCTATCGAAGGTAAAGTAATTAAACAGTTTAGATGCAGTTGATTGGGTCACTCTGCATGATATTGATTGATGCTGCACCTTCACATACATTACTTTTTCTGTATAAAAATCGATTTATTTCTTCTGAAAAATGAATCTTTTTTTGTACTTATTTTTACCATGATTTGTCAATCCAGTGTCACTACTTTTAGTGCCCATTACATACCCTACTTCTTGGTTTGAAGTAATGAACAACTTAATATGAGTCATTTGCTTTAGAAGATATAAACCATTGCATAGTTGGGACAAGCTCTGGTTAGACTTGATCTAGTTAAGAGCTTTATAATTTGACAGGGAGTCTACACGTCCTGTCAATTGCTCCAAAACTCTTATCCCTTGATCTGAATGATGTGACAATCCAACTCAGTAACACAATTCCATTAATTAAATCTAAAAATCAGTAGAAGTTAAGGATTTGAAGCAAAGGATACTTCTTTTAAAAAAGCTGTTTTTGGTTTTGAATAATTTTCTCACAGTTTATTTTATATTTTAAATTTTTTAATTTAATATAAATATTTGATTGATACTTGGTGCTAATTTGGAGTTATTAAGGTTCATAGAGTTTCAGAGAATTGAAACTTGATTTTATTGCTGGAGGGAAAAAAATTATTACAACAACATTGATTGTTGCGATATATAGCTAAGAAAGGAAATTAACTCCCAGCAGACATCAAACAACTAACACTGACAGCTGTCAGATAGATAGATGAACAGCTAACTGACTTAAAACTGAAAATACAGCTCTTTGAAGTGAGCGATATATTGATAAAATTTACATTGTTCTTTTAAAAATCAAAATTCTAATAAATTCATTATTGTGAAAATGTCATTGTGGTCCAAGAATGACAAGTGTTATAAAAAGGCTCTATTTTCCATCTATAAAGCACAAGAATGGCACATAGACTTTATAATATCTCTGGATCCACATGAGGACACGACAAAATAAAAAACATAAGACATGGGAACGATGTGTGTGTGTGTATGTATATGACAACAATATTATATTTTGATAACTAAAAGTTTTAAACAAATTACTAAGAGGTATTGCATTCCATCATTTGTTATCTTTTAGTGGTATTAAAATCAAAATAAACTCCTTTAAATTAGTAATTTTTTTTTGTAAAAACTATGGAGAAGCAGTGGAAGGGAAATAAAATAAAATAATTCAATTGGAGCATAGGGAGAGCGAATAGAGAGAAAGAAAAGAAAGAAAATGAAAGTTGATTACAGGAGTGGAGAGAAAAGGCGTCAACAAAAGTTGCAATTGTCACCCCAAAACACTGTTTGGCTGTGTGGAATTGTTCACTACTTGCCAGCATGGAATGATGTGAACGTGAAGAGGGAAGAGAGAACATTTCTCTCTTTTCTTTCTTTTAGTAACATAATTTAATTTTTGGACCGGGCCATCATTGGTTTGTCCGTTGACTGGGCAATGCAGAGGTTTGGTGGGCTGTGTTCAGCACCGCCTCCATGCCATGTGTATATCCTACTGGGTTCTCACACATAGAGCCACATCTTTTGGGCGAAGTTCGAGCTTGACAGTTTATGCATCATGGACACAAGGATATGTATGATAAAGGTGGAGTATGAACACAGTTATTGTTTAATGTATTAATTTAACATGAAAACAAATCTTAAATTAAAAGAGAGAATTGATGTTTTAGAAATGAGCACGATTCAATGTAGACACAATAATATGCAATATGTTATCTAATTATTGTGATATTCCAATATTTGTCGGTATAGAGTTCAATAATTATAAGTTAAATTTATATAATTAAGCTAGGAGTGTCTACATGAATGTGAAGCTAGGAGTTTCTAATATGAATGTGTCTGACAATGGGTATGATTATTATTTTACATTTTTTTCAGGCTGCTTTCCTGTTCGCCATACACTAATTAATCTTTCTTCTAAAGTAACTACAAAGAATCTTTATCCTATTACATTTCAATAAATTTCTTTATAGAACTTGAAAAGAAGAATAGTTGAAGTTAAAAGGAAAAATAAATCGAACTTCTTCCCTAGGATGAAATCAACTTGTATACTTTAACTTTTGTTTTATCTTAAAGAAATGCTCAATTCAATTTACTTTCTTATTTTCTTTTACAAGTGTTTATAGAGAAATTTATTCATATGGAGCCTGAGTGAAGCTAGTTCTTGGATCAAAAAGTAACATGGGGCACTATCGAAAACCAAAACTATAATAAATTCATTTAGTGATTAAAATTGTCATTCTCGTGCAGAGGCTCTATTTGTCATGGTCCAAAAACTTTATGGACAACCCTTTTCTGATTCCTGCTGCAAAGTTTGTTGGTATTAGTTACTTGTTTCCTAATTGTGTCTTGAAACAGTTAAAATAGCATTTTTTTACATTATTGTAAAATTCTTGATTTCTTTGCTTTCTCCATTTGTTGCTCAAATAAGATGATGGTAATATATCTATATTCACCTGGAAAAAAGTTGATGGTAATATCTCTTTGCCTTAAATGCTTGGTTAGTCTATGCTTGTGGATATTTTCAGACAAATTACTGATGGATTCTTTAACATTCTCGTTCTTGGGTTCCTTGCAGAACATTGATGACATAAGAAATGGTCAAAGAACAAAAGTACCTATATTTGACTTGGAAAGTGGTGCTCGAAATGGTTTCAAGGAACTTGAAGTTTCTGAAGATTGTGGAGTGGTCAGTTATTAATTAGCGCCCCAAAGGCCTAGGATTTTTTCTCTGTACTGACTTTTCTTGTGAGATTTAATAAAATAGCCTGAAATTGAAAAGTAATTTCTTCATTGCACTTTAGTTTTCATGAAAAGATAAGCTAGTAGATTTTGAATTCAGTGCCAATCTAAATATTAACATGGTACTGGATTAATGCTCCTTGAGCTTAAAGTTCGAACAAAATGAAAGCTTGCTTAAACCCTTTGCTGATATATATTTTAACTAGAACATTGGAAAGCAATATTTGGTGTAGGCCTTGGAATGGTCTTATCTCTAACGTGTGTTTGGTAGTATGCCATGTTTGACCTGCCTATTTCTCTGAAGTTACCATGCCAATAGCTACTAAGGAGTTTCCATATGGTTTAACCCTTCATAGCTTGCAGGCTTTCGTGCTATGCTAAAAGTGACTCCGTAGAATGAAATCACTATTAATCTGGTAAAGGAAGTCATTGATTTACTGTAATACTGACTGCGATACAGTGTGCTTTCTGCTTCCTTTACATCCCATGTCACACTGGGGTAGGGGATATAGCAATTTATTTGTCCACCATTTACACTTCATATAAAAGTTCTGTACCCACTACCCACTTTTGCTTGTTTCTTAGTTTTTTCAGAAATCAAGGACACCTGAAAATTGTTTGCATGATAGCTTGACATTATATATAGTTTATCTGTATGCTAAAATCCCGATATAGTTTGCTTGTCCTGTTATGCTAGTTCTTTATGTGATTGTTTCATTGTGGTTCTTGAGAGTCCATTTGTTAATTTGACCAGATTATATTTGAAGGCGTCTTTGCTTTGCATCCTGATATCCGAATATCACTTGACTTGTGGATTGCTGTTGTAAGAATGAGTCTCCATCTATGAACGCCCTCTTCTGTTTCATTTATTTCTTTTTGTTATTGTGGGGCTAAGAAAGCCTCTTACTTTGATTTTCTTATTTGAAACAGGTTGGAGGTGTTCATTCACATTTGATTTCACGAGTTCAAAGGGATAAAAGTAGAGTGGGATGCTTTATTTCTCAAAATGAGATCATGATGACAGTGTTTCCTATGTTCCAGCAGCTTATTGAACCTCATCTTGTTCATGCACATGTTAGTGGATAGTATGCCTTCCCCCCTATATTTTAAAACTGCTTTGGAATTAATGGTTAAACCATTAACGATTCCATGCAAACTGACAAGGTTTTATATTTTAAAAGCCTGCCTTGATGATTTTAGATTTTTCAGTTTAACCACCAATGATTCCATGAAAAGAAGTAAACTTCCTTGCCTTTTACAATGCTCTCTAACTATGCCTACTTTATAATATGTATTTCTGTTAATTTTGAGAAAAACTTTGGCTTCATGCGGGATGACTGACCTGTCCCCCTATGTGTGAATAACAATGAATAGGTTGGTTATTTCAGTTGATATTTGTAGTCAACTCTTTCTATTTGCTGCTCACACCGGTCACCCTTTTGTTGTAGTAGTGTCTCAGTTTTCTTTTATTATGGTTAACAAATTGTTGCTTTTGGATAATCGATGACTATATGACACATCATCATTTAATGTTGTCTTGCAGCTTAAAATTCGAAATGATTTTGATCCTGTGCTTTCTCCTGAGAGTTCATTATTTGTATTAAAGAGTAACAAAAAAGTAAGTTTCAACTCCACACACACTCATACATACATATATTGTGAGAAGGTTTTGTTCACATGTTTGCTGAAAATATAGTAATAAATTACAGGTAGCATATCAAGATATTGTTGCAATTCTTGATTCAGCAAAATTTTGCAGTTCGGTGCAGAAATTCATTGACATTTATATTAGGCTTCCTGGGATCCCTTCTAATGGACAGTTGAGAGACAGTGATTGTATTCGAGTCAGAATATGTGAAGGCAGATTTGCTTTGCTGATACGAGAGGTTGGGAACATTATTTGCTTGTTGATAGCTTAACATAATTATACACATTGCTGATACTGTGGCATTTTCATGATTTATTTTATTAAAAAAATTGTTATCTTGTACATGCGTCAGCCCATCAAAGAAGGGAACTTTATCATTCAGCCCAAAGTGGATTTTGATATTAGCATTAGTACGGTTGCTGGCCTTCTTAATCTTGGGTAAGCCACAATTCAATGCAAAAAGATATTCTTATTTATAAATCCCCAATAAATGTATGACTACTATGTTTGATGGATTAAGTTTTTATGTTCATTAATAGTGCGAGAAATGCGTGTTCGTAGAACCTGGATTTTTATTGATGTTGTCCTGATTCTATATTTCTATATTAAAGGAAAGGGTATCCAATTATCATTGCTGTTAGTCATTTTTATGTTTTAAGCATTGGGTAAAGATAAAATACGCTATGCTGCCATCAAACTTGGTAGGCAGAAGGAAAAAAATAAATAAAGAAGTAGTAAAGGAGGATAAAACACCAATAGTAAATGATATCTCTATGCTATGAGAATTGTGAACAAACTAGGCCTTAGATAACCACAAAAGCTAGCTCAAAGAGGGAAGGGTTACTGAAGTCATCATATGCAGTACTATCTCCATATTCTTAATGAATGTGAGATTGATAGTACACTCCTTTTATGCCTAATATAGGACATATAGAGTGTGAAATTTGTAGAAGTAGGCATTTATAAGTGACCTGAAACAGTCTTAATTATGATCAAATAACATATTCTAAGTGAGATATACTAGAAGAGACTTTGATAACATGTTACAATATTGAACTAAGAATAAACTTGCCCATAGTAGAACTTGGCCTCACCCTCCTATCACATGCCTCTTATCCTAAAATTTTGGGACCAATCCTTTCTCACCGTTATGTACCTTATTAGCGTATTACCTACCTCCCCCCTTAAATTGCAATTCCCTACATGAACCTCTTTCTTCTTCACCTTGATTGGCCATATAACAAATATAACATGGAGTTCCAATCACAAGAATGTGTTTCTTTGGCTATTCTACATCTCAAAAGATGTCAATTTCAAAAGGATTAGATTTCGTACCATTGTGTTTCTCACCAAATCCAATCATCTCCATCTTCTTTTTCCTTGCCATATGTTCCTACTTTTTCTCCCTCTTTGTCTCTTCCTCTTGGTCTTGTACATTCTTTTTCTAACTTTTCTTCTTTTCATGTTGCTCACTACAATTTTTCATGGAAGGACCAATCATATAGCGATTGACTATCATTTTTAATTAAGAAAATGTTCCTTTTAGCAATTTGATTCGCTTTGTCTTCACTTACTATTAAAAAATGTTTACTAAATCCTTTAGAGGACCTCAAGTAAACTCTATTTGTAACAAGCTTTGTACATGATATATTTGTATACGCATCAACTGGAAGGAGAATTTTAGGATTAAACTCATGCATCATATGCACTTTGTATTATTTTTTCATGTTGGAGATCTCACATTGACTAGAAATAAGGTCAAATTATAATATATATTAAATAAAAGAAAAGAAGAATAGGATAAATTCCTTGTGTATATTGAACACATAGCCCATTACATAAATAGAAATATCTAACAATATCTATAATATCTCATAATATCTTATAATATTTAACACTCCCCCTTAAGTTGTATGCACCTACCTAGCTTGTCACAAATGTAATCAATCCTAGGCCCTGGTAATGGTTTAGTAAAAATATCTGCTAATTGATCATTTGAATTAACAAACTTAGTCTTGATATCTCCTGATATAATATTTTCTCGAATGAAATGACAATCAATCTCAATATGTTTGGTCCTTTCATGAAAAATTGGATTTGAGCTAGTGTGAAGAGTAGTCTGATTATCACATATAAGTTTCATTTGAGTGACATCTTCAAATTACAATTCTTTAAGTAACTGTTTAAGCCAAATAAGGTCACAAGTAGCCGAGCCCATAGCTCTATATTATGCTTCTGCACTAGATCTCGTCACAACACTTTGTTTCTTGCTCTTCCAAGAGATTAAGTTATCACCAAAGGAGACACAATAACTGGAAGTTGATCTTCTATTAGATGGAGATCTTGCTCAATCAACATATGAATAACAAACGACTTTAGTATGGTTATTGTGACCATATAACAAATCTTTTCCAAGAGAGCCTTTAATGTACTTCAGTATACGAATTACAACATTCCAATGGTATTCGCATGGAGAATTAAGAAATTGACAAAAAATAATTTGAATCTTAACCCTATGCTATAGATACCATATTAAATAAAAGAAAAGAAGAATAAGATAAATCCCTTGTGTATATTGAACACACAGGGTTATGTTTATATAGAATCAATATTATCACTTTTCGATTATGGCGGCACCATGGCGGAAGACGGTGGCGTATTTTTTGACCATTGCTACAACAAGGCAGTGGCGATGCAGTTTTTCCATGGTGGCCCATGGTGGCCGCTTTTGGCATCTCGGGGTGCTAACGGAAAACGGAAATTCCCAAAAAGGCAAAGAAAAAGACGATGGTAGTGACACAAGGTGTGCAAGTGCGATGGCGGTGATGCCACACGCTGTGACAACAACAAAATGAAGAAGATAGAAGACCTAAACCTCATTTTTAAAAAACATAGGCCTTTGGCCCATTTCAACTTTTACCTAATAAAACCCTAATTAAAATTTGAATGTTGAATGTGCTGTGTGTGTGGCTGTATGTGCTGTTAAACCCTAATTAAAAGATCAAAACTTAAAATTAGGTTTTTTGGGCCTATTTTTGGCCCATTTAAAACGTTATAATTATTACAATCCACAACACATTTTTTTTATCTCTACCACAACACTTTCTCTAATTATTTCTCCCTACCACCACTGCCCGTTGCCACCAGTTGCTGTCGCCTTTCAAGTGATTTTTTTTTTCTCACTTGTTAATTTTTTTTTTCTTTTTCTTTTTCTTTTTTCACTTCCACTTTTGTTCCACTATAATTATTTTTATAAAACTATTCCTATTTTCTAGCATAATGGCCAATGAACAGGATACTTCAAGAATTGGAAACATTGTCATGCAATGGATGAAACAAATTTAAATACAATTGTTTGTAACTACTGTGGGAAAATTATGAAAGGGGGAGTTACTAGGGCTAAAAAACATTTGATGGTAAAGAAAGACAATGTAGCTACTTGCACCAAAACTCCAAAAAATGTGAGAGAAGAGCTTTGAAAATTATTTAAAGAAAAAGCAGTCACTTCTTTCGTCAATCCTGTATATGGTGTGACACATGATAATATTGAAAGTGAAGATGAAGTTGAAATTTCCACTGCCAGTAATGATAAGGGGAGAAATAGTGGTGAAAAAAATGACCAATGGATGTGTGTTTTAGAAATCCAAATGCTGCAATGGAGAAAAGAGAGAACAATTCAAGCAAACTAGTATTAATAAAGAAGCATGTGACAAGAACTTAAAGGCATCAGTTCATCAATATATTGCTTGATTTTGGTATGAAGCAGGCTTGTCATTCAATCTTGTATGATTGAAGAGTTTTCAAGATATGATTGATGTTGTAGGTGCTTATAGACCTAATTTGTCAGCTCCTACCTATCATGAGATTAGAGTTCCACTCTTTAACAAGGAAGTTGAGTAGATCGAAAAGTTGTTGAAAGATTATAAATTGCAATGAAGCAGACATGGTTGTTCTATCATGTCAGATGCTTGGACTGATCGGAAGCAACAGTGTTTGATTAACTTTTTCGTGAACTCTCATGCAAGGACAATGTTTGTCAAGTCGATTGATGGTTCTAAATTTTTGAAGATAAGAGAAATTCTCTTTGAGATGATTGTAATTATGTCTTGGCTGGTAAATTATTGGAATCAAAAAGACATAATCCTTATTGGAAACCTTGTGCTGCTCATTGTATAGATTTGATGCTTGAAGACATCAGAAATATTCCTTTAATAAAGAAGACAATTCAAAGAGGAGTTAGTCTTGTTAGCTTTATCTATAAGACAATTTACAAATAAGAGAGAATTAGTAAGACATGCAATTACAAGGTTTGCTACCTCTTATTTATCATTACAAAGATTGTATCAAAAGAAGGAAAATTTGAGAAAAATGTTCACTTTAGATGAATGGAGCAAGATGAAGTTGTATATGGAAGCTAAGGGGAAAGAAGCTACAAAAATTGTTCTTATGCCTTCATTTTGGAATCATGTTGTATTTACACTCAAAGTCATGACTCCTCTTGTTCATGTACTTCGTTTGGTTGATAGAAGAGAAAAACAACTGAGTTATGTATACGTGTGTATATATATAAATAAAGCAATGGAGAAAGCCAAAGAACAATAACAAAGTCATTCAATAACCATGAAAGTAAATACAAGGATGTATTTACAGTCATTGATAATAAATGGACATGTCAACTTCATCCCCCCTTGCATGCAGCTGGTCACTTTTTCAATCTAGAGTTCTATTATTCTAATTCAGAAATGGAATATGATTTGGAAGTTATAATGGATTGTATGCTTGTATCAAGAGGTTGGTGCCAAGTAAAGATGTGCAACAAAACATTTTAGCTGAGTTGCCTATTTATAAGAGTGGAGGTGGACTGTTTGGTGATGATTTTGCCAAAGAACCAAGGAAGACCACAACCCCAGGTGAAACAGTTAAACACTTTCTAAATTGTGTTAACATATAAATTTTATCATACATTTTAAATTACTTTTTTTTTTACTTTTATAGCTCACTAGTGGAAGAATTATGGGCACGCAGCTCCCAACTTACAAAAGCTAGCAATCAAGATTTTAAGTTTGACATGTAGTGCACTAGGATGTCAGCACAATTGTACTGTATTTGAGCAAGTAATAATTATTTTTCATGACAAGACTCATTCCATTATTATCTTGTAGGATGTAGAAAGAAATTAATTCACATTATACTTGCAGATTCATTTCAAAAAAAGGAATAGGTTGGAGCACAAAAGGTTGCATGATTTGGTTTCCGTAAAGTATAACCAACTGCTCAAAGATGCAATATTAGGGATGAAATAAACCCTATTGTACTCAATGACATTGATGAGTGCAATGAGTGGTTAGTGGGACAAGTAGATGATGATAATGAAGAGGGGGGAAATGAGTTGGTTTTTTGATGATGATCCCACTCTTAATTGGGCAACTGTTTATGAAGTTTCAGGTGTTGGAGAACCAATAATTTACACAAGGAGACAAGCAACCAATAAAAGAAAGTTACCATCAAGTGGTGATGGTATTGTCATTGGATCTTCCCATGCTTCTAAGAAAGGTCTAGCTACAACCTTATCCTCAACAAGGAAGGGCAAAGACAAGATTCAAATTGGGGTTGGGAATGAATTGCATGATAACTCTGATTCTGAGTTTGAAAAATTACTTAACTTCGACAAAAGTTTCTCTGAAGGGGAAAAGGAGGAAGAATATCCTCATTAGATAATATTGAAGACAATTATGTTGTGATTGAACAAGATTCGGATAGTTAGAAACATAAGACAATTTCTTTTGTGTTTTGTTGTTACTTTATGTTTTGAACTTTAAATTTGTGGTGTTACATAAGATGATTTGATTATTGTTATTTGAATTTTTAGACATAATATAATCTTTAGTTATGATTGTCGCTTTCATTATTTTTGTATTTTTTTAATTTATTTATATGTATGTATTATATTTCTTTGGACCGCAATGCTTCCGCCATAACACGTTATGGTTTTCGTTATACCTCTACAAAGGATTTATGGGGTCTCCGATATGATCTGTTATCCGATATCGATAACATTGTATAGAATAAGAAACATATGGGCTAAGCCCATTACATAAATAGAAATATCTAACAATATCTATACTATCTCATAATATCTAACAATATAGAAATGGAGTGAAAACTTCACTTTACAAACTGGTTTTGTAGGGTTTAGTTAGGTTTAAAATTCACTTCTTAAGGTGATATCAAGCTATTTAGAACCTATCATAGTCAAGTTTGTTTGGCATCGTAGTCTCACGTTTGAGATGTTCACTCCTCAGCATGAGGGGTTGTGTTTTAGAGTCCACATCGACCAGTGATAAGGCCAAATTATAGAATAAGTTGATGCAAATCTTACAAGTCGATTTTATGAGGTTAAATTAGGTTTAAATGCATTTCTTAACATGGTGTTAAAGCCATTCAGAGTCTATCATTGTCGAGTTCATTATGGTTGTTGTGCTACTACTATTGGACTCCTATTAGACCACCCACAAATTTCTAATCTCATGCTTGAGATGTTCATTCCGTGATATTAAAGGGTGTGTTGGAGATCTCACATCAGATAGGAATAAGGCCAAATTATAATATACAAGTGGGGTGCAAACCTTACCTTACAAGTTGGTTTTGTAGGGTAGAGTTAGACTTAAAATCCACTTCATAAAACTTTAAACTACTTGATATTATAATCTATAACAAATAGGAAATAGTGCATATAAATAGTTATGATTACTACCGTCCTGTATTATTATTTTTCACTCCATCACTTGTCTTTTTTGTTTATTTGTTTCATAGTTGGTATAATTGTTTATTATCGATGATTTATTGATCAGTGGCATTTTCTGTCAGGTATCAAGCAGTTGCTTATATTGAAGCATCTGCATTCATCTATCAAGATGGAAAGGTTAGTTGATTTATCTTGTGACTTACATTTGATTGAAAATATAGTATTTCCATTAATTATACGATAGAATTTACGAGGCTGAGATGAACTTGTTCCTTATTTTCTTTTTTCCCAAACTTGGCTGAATTTTATTATTGTTCATGTTCACTAGAACTTTAGATTAGATTTGTATTTTATTGGTATTTAACAACTTTGTTTGATGTAAGCATTGTGAATGTCAACTTGGCAACTGAAGATTTTGTGCCAATTTATCCAAGTATATATGAACATCATTCTCTTATTATAGAACGAGATTTTAATGTAAAATTTATCGTTTAAAAACAAGAGAGATGCAAGATTTAGGGGGATGACCCTAATTACTTCAAAATGGTTATACTAGTTAGACCTCTATTTACAAAAAGGCTATGACTAAGCAATGGCCCTAAGCAATGGCCCTTATTCTCCCTTCAATTTTGGTGTTTGCGTACAAATAGTTGTACTTTGCGGTTTTCCTAATTGCTGAGCAAGTTAGTAATAATACCATATTATATTTCTTAGCATAATTATAAAAGGATTCACCAAGCTTTCACTACTTGATGGTGAGAAGTTATGGATTTTAATTTAAAAAATGACAAATATTTACTAAAAAGGTTGTATTATTTACTAAATTGTTTATTACATAAATTTTCCCTTTACATATAGTTGAGTACAAGAAGGTAACAAACTAAGTGAAATTCTAACAAACTACACAACACCCAAATAGTGACACGTGCAACTAATTAATTATAGTTAGAGAGGATTTTTGTAATTGTGTGATTTATACGAGTACTCCTATTTATAATGAAGAAGAGGTACAATAATAAGGAACAAAATAATACCTAATAGTGAGAAATATTTCCCTATCAAATTGTATGTCTTCTTGTAATGTTGAAGATCCCACATCAACTACAAATATGACCAAATTAGAATATATAGGTGGGTGCAAACCACACCTTACAAGTCAATTTGTAAGGTCGAGCTAGGTATAAACTTAATTATTGAGATGGTATTAGAGCCATTAAGAACTTATCCTAGTTGAGATTAGTTGGGCCTATCGTGTCACTTGCTATTGAATCCCCCTCTATTCCCACGCTTGATGTCCTCGACGGGATGAAGTGTGTTGTTGATCCCACATTAATTAGAGATATGATCAAATTATAATATATAGGTGGATGCAAACTTTATCTTACAAACTAGTTTTTTGAGGTTGAGTAAGACAAATTCAATTATTGAGATGTAGCCCTTCAAGGATTTAGTAAATATTTTTTACAAATTGTTTAGTGGAGTTAACAAAGTCTTCTTAGTAGACGATATCATCTAGGGTCTTTTAATGGTTTCCCCTCACCTAAAAGAAGTTTCACATTAGTGTTGGATTGAACACTTCTCATAAGGCTAAAAGTTCTAGCAGATAGTCAGGGTGCAACCTTTTCTATTTAAGAGTATAGCCATTCAAGTTCTACAATTCAAATGTGACTAGATGCACTTGGTCTCTCCACAAGACAATTGATGGTATTTGTGACAATCTACCCTTAAGCAATTGCCTCCCTGGTAATCAAACTTGTAATCTTGGCTCAGATACCAATGTTAGATCAAGTGTTTACCATTAGGCCAAAAAAAGCTATAGGTGATAGTCATAAAAGTGTTGCTTGGGTAACAATCAAGTATGCCATATTTAGTGAGAATGTGTAAGGAATATTTTCACCAAGAAAAGACAATGTTAGTGAATGATTGGGAAACTTCAATGCCGAGAAAATACTTGAGTGGACCAAAGTCTTTACTTTGAAATTGAGTGTGGAAATGATACTTGAGACTAAGGATCTCGTCGTAATCATCCTAAGTGTTGAGGATATCATTAACTTACTTGGTCAAAATAGATGCTTGAGGTGAAAGATGGAGTGATCAATTTCACATTGAATCAAACCAAACTCAAGCAAAGTGAAGTTGGAATGACCAAACCATGCTTGAGGCGATTACTTCAAACCATAGAGATAGCAACAAAGACTTCAAACGAGGCTTTTTACGTCTTATTGGAGTTTGCCATGAAAGAAGACATTTTTTTATGTCTAATTGATGAAGAGGCCAATGACGAAGGACAATCATTGTGAGAAAAACATGAACATAGGTGCTTTTGGTTACCGAGGAAAAATGTCACTATAATCAAGTCATCCATGTCATCCGCAATGGACGGGGACTGCTCCTATCTATGGTTCGACACTTTGGTTTAACATGTCTCAATTCTTACAATAGTCATAACAAAGACCATGTCCATGGCCACTACGTCATCGAGTAGATGTGGAAGAGGATCCAAAAGTATGTGGAGTGGAGAGATGCAACAACTGTCATAAGTAGCACTAGTGGGTCTCTATAAAACCTAATTTCAATCTATAGTAAGGTTAAGAAGAACAACAATGATGAAGACCATCAAGTGTGTCTAGGTATGTCTGCATGTCCATGTTTTGCAACTTAATGTTCATTAAGCTATGAGGACATTGTATAAACGATGAACATTATTAGAATGTAGTTTCTTGGATTAGTCCACATATCAAAACAAGTATTAAAATCCTGAATTGTGCTTAGAGGTTGAGAGCACGGGAAAACTAAAGAACACTGCATGGAGAGGTGTCAATCCTCTTCAAACATTCTGGATTGACAGTTGGAATGTTCATGATTTTAGTTGTCAATTGGTTATTCCATTGAGTTTTTCACATTACATAAGGGGATCACTAGTGAAGATTACAACATAGTTGTCAATTGGTTATTCCATTGAGTTTTTCACATTACATAAGGGGATCACTAGTGAAGATTACAACAGAGTTAACAAAACTTGAGTAGCCCATTAAACACACCAAAACATTCATGAATAGGGATAGAAAATCATGCTAAACCAAACAACAATAAAATAGCCAAAAATTAAGTCACTAGAGGTGGATCTCAGGAGGAGAAGGATTGTTGGAGGAAGGCTCACGTCAAAAGTGAAATAGGGTGCCAAAACATATGGAATGTGAATTACATGTGCCGGAGGGTGGTGGCATGTGGAACGGATGACTATGGCAAGGCAGGGGCATAATTGGTTGTTGAGGATGGCGATTCTAGTTGTGTGATGTGTTGGCGGCAGATTGGATGATGACTAGGCATTGGGTGGGGTAAAAAAAGTATAAATATGATACCATAAAGAGGATTGCTTCCAATTATGTGATATGTACAAACATGACTACTCTTATTTATAATAAAGAGATACAACAAGGAACAAAATCAAGACCTCACAATGGAAAATATTTCATTATCAAATCACATTGTATCTATATAGTCGAATCTAATAGTTATAACAATAGCATACTATACTATATTCTAGCATCCCCCCTACAAATGTCTAATAACTTATGTTTTTCTATAAGAGTAGTGAACCACAAACTATTTATACGAGGTATTGTGAGTATATTAGTAACTTGATCTTGAGATGGAACACGAAGAACAATGAGGAGGGAGTATGCTTAAACCTTATCCCTTGCATAAAACATATCCAATTGCGAATGTTTTGTCCTAGAGTGTAGTATTGGATTGTGACTAAAAGGAACAATGCTTTAGTTGTCGCAATGTATGTGTGGAGTAGAACATTGAACTTGTAATTGAAAGAGTGAATTGAACCTAGAGAATTTGAGGCAGCAGCTGCAAGGCTTTAGTGTTCGGCCCTATCACTTGAATTAGCCATCATTGTTTGTTTCTTGGACCACCAAGAAATCAGATTGGGTCCAAAGAATAGTTAGGCACGAGATGTTGACTTGCGGTCATCAACATATGAGCCCAGTTAATAAACATATAGGGGGTAAGGGTTTTTCTAAAGACTAGGTTGAAGGAGTAAGCCATACTGAGAAATGCCCTTGAGATATCTTAAAATACACTACAAAACTTGCCAATGAGAAGTCAGAGGTTGATTCATAAATTGACATACTTTATTGACACTGTAACTGATTTCAGGGCAAGTGATGACAATGTATTGTAATGCACAAAGCACAGATCCATATGGAGTGTGGGATTCTCCAAGCTTTCGCTGGGAATTTCTTACCCATGTTTCGAGTAATTTGCTTCCCGTTGAGAATTATTCCTCATGCTTCTCTTATCTCTATTGTCTCACTTGCTCCCACGAACATCACCCAACTCCTTGCTTTCTACTCTTTCACCGTCTCCCAACAAAAAACCAATTTCCAGTCAGTCTATTCCATCAAATTTATAGTCACCTCTATCTCCCAAATTTATAGTCACCTTCAAATTTTGTTCATCCTCCAATTTTGTCCATCTAGGTGCAAACACCCTCCAATTGTCAACGACGCTTGGTCTTTGGTTCCACTTCCATCTGGTAGGAAAGCTAATGGGTGTAAGTGGATTTTCAGGATTAAACAAAATACTAATTGAACCATAAAAAATTATTTGACCAGACTTGTTGCTAAGGGATTCCATCAAATTTGTGGAAGTGATTTCTTTGAGACCTTCTCACCAGTGGTAAAACCAGTTACCATTAGCGTAGTTCTCACTCTAGAGGTTCTCCCACCTAATAGACTAGTCTGTTGAGTTGGACTCTTCTCTTGTACTTAAGTCCTAATAATCTCTCTCTATACAGATCTCTATTTGGTGCTTTACAATACATCACCATCTCTCACTCAGATACCTTGTTAGAAATGTAGAGAAAGAAGAGATCATAAACTTAAAAGTATATCATTTACTAAATTTATGAACAGAAAGGCTCTATCATTTACTAAATTTTTTATAACAGGAAGGCTCTCTATCTAAAGCTGAATACTAATGTAACAGACTAACTGAAATTCTAACAAACTACACAGCTGTCAGTTAGTGACAGGTGTAAAATAATTACAGCTATAATAGTAGCCTATTATACTATACTGGACCTGCGTAATATATGCGTGCATAAATCCAATGTAATAGATGAGCATGATGCAACTACAAAAGTAACTTTCTAGTTAGCTATGTCACTGTATGGGTTCTTTTACTTCTGTTTGCCGTGCTAAAATTTGCTGCATATGCATATTGGAATAATTTATGGTTCTTCTATCTTACATTATTTTTTCTTTTATTGAGGTAGATTTTAATTGAGGTTGATCACCTTCAAGATGTACCTGGCCCATACATTCAGATAAAGGGTGTTAATAAAGATGCAGTAGCAGCGGCTGGTTCAATGCTTAAATTGGATACTTCATATACGACTAAGGTATTAAATTTCTTGCTTTATTGTAGTTAATCTTTTGTGTCTGGTGCAGATTGCATGTCCTGGATCAATTATGTCATGGATGTCTATAAGGCAGTTACTTACTATTGTTCTAATTTGTTACTTTGGTAGAGTTATCTTGAAATAATTTTGGAAAGACTACCGGTGATTGAAAGAACTTCTGGTGGGATTAATTCTCAACAATCAGCAAGGCTGCTAGAGATTGTTGAATTTATTCAATCTCAGGTAGGCCTTTACTCAACAGATTTCAGTCTATTTATTTATGGCTTCATCAACTACTAGCCATTTAATTTAAGTATTGAACTTGTTGAAGTTTTAGGGATATAGGTAAAGATGGTGTAGGGATAGAAATTGTGAATAATATTCTCATGTAGTTTTTTGATATGACGCAATAGATAGTTATTTTGTTTGGATAATCTTCTCTACAAGCCAGGTTTGTAAAACCAGATAGGACTCGGGAACCCATCCCTTGTTCCGGGTTAGTTGTGGTGCACAAAACCGTTATTAAACTGGTAAAATATCAGCTCAACAAAGAGTTAATAAATTTTAATTTTAATTTTTTTTTCCTTAAAAATATAAAAATCAACCAAAAGTATTAGTTATTTACTATTCTACAGTAAAGTTATTATTAATAAATATTGATGTATATTGTTGACATTTCAATTTAAGTGTGATACAAATATTTTTTTAAAACTTTTAAATGTGACATCAAAATGTTAGTGCAGCCTATTTAAAAAAAGTGGATGCTTGATATTTTGATGCGTGAAATGTTTACCATATATAATAGAATGAAAATCCTTACCTAGTACTTTCTGTTGGACACATCCAAGTCATGTTTATCGCCTTCACAGCATCAGATAGTCGATAATGAACCATTGATTTCAAACTACTGCATATTGAATATACTGAATCTTTTCTGCATTTTTTAAGCTTGAAATATCATTTCTAGGCATTATCATATAGCGGTATTATGTTGACAAAAACAGGGGAGTAGCTCTGCTTCGGAATCCTCATCAGGTAGGGTAGTCTCTCCAATTGAAGGGATTATTGAGGAGATGCAATCAAGGATTAAAAGACTTGAAAAGTGGCTAGCGATAAATACGGTACTCCCAAAGCCCTACTTCAAAGTCTTTGAATTCCCTTTACTTATCTTGTTTTAATTATTATGTTTACTTTGATACTGTGGGCAGGTCCTATGGACATTTCTGATGTCTGCCCTTGTTGGTTATTCACTGTATCAAAGGAGGCGTCAATAATGGTCTTGTGGAAATTTTCTGCTTCATGCACTCACGTGTCTATACGGGCCCCATTTTTTAAAGTGGCTAATCTATAAACTAACTATTGCCACTAATCCATCGATTTTAGGTTACATTTATCAAAGGTTAATTGTTGATTAATCCATGCTTACATAATTTAGTGACCAAAATGAGGGAGATATTCAAATTGTAAACAATGGAAGTATTATGATTCAACACACCTAAAGACGTTAATAACCACAAGCAAGAGAATTGTCTGCCATTCAGCAAATGTCTTTAGACTGTTCGATGTTTATTGGAAATTAATGAGGTATCTGAGCTGTAGAACTGTGAATAAGATCAAAGATTATAATTTTTAAAACTTAATTTACTTGTAAAAAAAAATCTTATATGATTACTTACAAAAGTAATGATTTTTTTAAGAAAAAGTTACTGACTTTTCTTAAATTGAAAGTTATGATAAATATAATAATAAATTTTTGTTTTCGCATTGAGAAGGCCTATTATAAAAAAAAATAACTTTTAGAAGAGCTACACCTAATTTCCGTCTTCTATTTTCTCTTAAATCTAATTGTTAAAGTGCTATATATTATAATCGTTAGATTAAGAGAAAAATGTAGTGTTATTTTGAGAGTAAATTGATCCTTATTATATATATATATATATATATATACATATATATATATACACACACAAAGAATTCTTTTCTTATAAGAAAAGAAAATATAAATCTAAATTATTTAAGAGATACTCAAAAAGTCACTACCTTTTTATCTCATACTCCGATTATTTAAATGCAATCTTTTTTACAATAATGAAAATTTTTACTTAATATTTTGCACATGCAAGTAAGAATTTCCCTTTGAAATATAATATGAAATAGCACTTTATCCGTTTATTCTTTTTAAATATTAGTTAAAGTATTTCATCAAATGAATTTAATAATTTGAATTATGAAAATCTCATGAGTGACTATGTAACTGGAGAGGACCTCAATCTGCCATTCACATGTTTTACCACTATCTTTAGATTCCTCATTTTTTTATAGGAACAAATTTATTTTACACTAATTTTTTTTTCTTCCACTTTAGAATCCCTTTTAATAATAAAATACGTTAATTTTACAATCCCTTTTAATAGTAAAATTTATCAATGAAAAGGCAACTTACGGGAGGTGATGGATCTTAAATTTATCTTTATTAAATAAGTTACTCTTTTTTATACAAGAAAACAAATAATACATTCATCAAATTAATTTTAAGTAATTCAATTAATAATCCTAAGTTTATATATTTAAATTTTCAACCAAAGTCAAGTTTACATATTTAAAAAATGTCTATAAATTGTGTAATATTTATATTAAATAATGAAAAGTAGTTAAATATTTATATTTATCCATTTTCTGAGAAATAGTTTACATTATTATTAGATCAATAAAAATACATTTATTTACAATAAATTGAGAATATAAAAAAAGGCTACTACTCTTTATTCTTTCTTTGCGTTTTTCATGCTACATTCGCTATACGTAATTGTGAATATCGGATAACCGAACTTTATTTAACGTACTATCATTAGTTAATGTTTAACTCGATAAAAGTGAAAGTAAATAATTTACCAACAAATAAGAAAATATATGCTTTCATTACAATTAGAAGTTGCAGTAAAAACTCAGCCATGAAGTCTTCTTTATTGGTTGAACGATTTGGCAGAATTGGTAATCGGTAATCACACTCCTTATAGCAAATATTTTATTAGTTTATGGACTATTGACTACACCCGTGCCCTTGGGGTATTAATCAGTGAAAAGCTACATAAATAACATCAAAATAGCCAGCAAGTAATGAACAACAGCTCAATTCTACCAGGAAAAATTGTACAAAACAGGTAATGTAACGATACAACCCATGTTACAAGGCGTTTTAGGGAGAGGTTTGTGTCCAAGAACTCTTCATGAATATGCCAATATAGAAAAAAAGTATCAGTAAACCCCTCAAAAAATGAAAATGCATCAAAACTAAAAAGATGCTAAATATTTCATATTGAAATAAGCAAAATCTTGGAACCTTCATTTTTCAATTCCTTGCTGGAGAAAGTACGCAGCAATAGCAAGTAGGATGATAAATACTGCAATCCACAAGCTCAGCCCTCCTTGAAACAAGAGAAAAAAGTGAGTCGAATGCAAAATTGGCTTTCTACTTGATAACATGATCAAATACAACATCCATTTAGTAAAGTAAATTATATATTTTCTTGATCGGCGAGTCTCTCATTTCTTTTGTATCATATTATTTTGTAAATTACTTTTTTTCCGGTGGTACGGTTAGTCAAATTTGGAAGTTGTTACCTTCTTTGCCCAAATCCAGCAAGTTTTTGGATAAGCTAAATCTTTGTGAATTATCTATTTGAACAGAACTCTCAAGACACACGACTGAAACATGAAAAAGGGGGGAGGGGGATCTACGGCGTGAATGGTGAATATTCCACCAACCACGCTACAATACTATTTTATATTACTTATTTTTCCACTTTAAGCTAATATGGCCCATTTTAAATTATAGCAGGAATTGAAAATTTAGACTGGTCAGATGTTTAAATAGACATGTTTTCGATACCTAACAGTCTAATTCTGAGTGTTATTGATAGTACAGCATTGTACCCATGCCCAAAACATAGTTATATAAATCTTCACTTGCAGGAAGAACACATCCTTCACAAGCAGCGTGCTAAACTTTCTAACTTTTCTGAAACGTTGTCATTTCAACAAAATCTTGACCCCCTAATGTTCCAGGTTAATTAAGTTAAAGATGGATAGGCTGAAAGGACTATACACTAAGTACAAAGAATTCTGCAAAAACAATTATGTATCTGTACAGCAAGAACATGTAGAGTTAATCTGTGAACAAACTATGAAATATACACATACCAGTTGTCTTCTCTTCAATTATTGTTACCCTTGCACTTGAATCCATTGATACTGAAGCCAAAGCCCTAAATACAAAAGCACAACTATGACTACCCTTAAACATGGCATAAGACAGCAAAGGTAAATCCATTTTGATATTTCAATGTGTAACTTGGTCAACTGAAAAACAACAATTATAATTTAGCCCTGAATTGTAAACTGTACAGCAATTGTGTTTTGTCGTTAAGTTTTGTGGAACCATTTTGTCATTAAGCTGTAATGTTTAAGGACAAATTTGACAGAGTGGTATCTTTTGAATGTCAATTTGGCATTAAGTTGTAAACTTCAAGAATCAATTTGTTAATAGAACTGTCACAACTTTTATACATTTTGAGACTAAATAAGAACATTCGCTCTTTGAGGAACTAAATTGTCACCGGTTTACATATTTAGGAATCAAAATGGTCATTTATAGAACAGAAAAAATTCGAAGGGAAATTATATATACATAGTTCAAACCTTGAATCAGGGGAGAATGCTAAAGCAGTTACTATGCCAAGGTGAGCCTTTTTTATCATTGTCTGAATCCGCATATTTGTTGAATTTACAATTACAATGTCTCCTGAAGGTGTTCCACTGCATGGAAATCCATCAAAACAGATGAAATAAGTTAGTCAAAGTGCACCCTGAGGGCTGAAGGTAAGCACAAAAATTAGGCACCATTTTCTTCGAGGTAGCTTAAGAAACGATGGGGTTGCCATCATAAGTACTAGAAAAATACAGATTACAATATGTACCATGCAAGAATCTTTCCATCAGCTGAGACATTAAATGCAGAGATTGCATCACGAATAACATACTTTGAGCCCATCCTTTCCCATGTTTGTGTATTCCAGGTAAGGATGCTTCCACCTTTTTCTATATACAACAATGAAAACTTGTGTCAGTTAAAAGATACAAAAAGGAGATAATTTTTCTCTGCAAAATTATTTACCTGTCATGGCAGCAATATACAGGACCTGAGTCTTGTCATTTGTTTGAGAAAATCTGCAAGAGCTAAAAGTTTCACGCTGCATAATTCAACAATATATCATTAGAATACATAATTATTGACAAAGCAATCACAAGTTAAAAGTCAAACATGTGAATAATATTGAAGCACCGAATATTCCATGTTTAGCCTTGGTGTTAGAAAGCAGTCTTAATAATGATCATTGCCCCTAAAACTGCCTCAGTTGCGGTCTCTGTGGAGGTTGCCTTCATTGTAGACTTAAGGGAAGTGTTTAGTCACATCTACTAGAGATGTAACTTAAATAGAGTTTATAAAGTTTGAAGACTCCTCATGTTACAAGTTGATTTTGTGGGATTGAGTTAAGTCCTAAATTCGAATCCTAAAATGATATCAAAATCTATCTTAAATTCATTGTTGGGCAACCTTCACTTCCATGCAAGCTCCATGCTGAGTAGCCCTGGACATGAGCTGCTCTAATTGCAGTCCTTTCTACCCTGCCTTAGTAGTAACCTATTTAGAGGTTGTCTTAATTGTGGTATCAAGGGTAGTCTTTAGTCTAATAATCCTAGAAAACTAACTTTTAAAGAGAGGATTGTCCAAGCTTTAATTTAAGTCATATCTCTCATTAATGTGGGATAAACACCACCCTTGAGGCCCACAACTAAGGCGGGCTAGGGATAGCTACCATTAAGGTGACATTAGGCAATAGAGAATTTTCCCCCATTTAACATGTTGAACCAACCTGAATCTTCTAAAAGGAACATTTTATTTATAAAAAAATATCTTAAACTGGGCTAAGACATGTTACTGAGAGGGAAACAAATGTATAGCACATGTATAGCACATGTGATCTTATGCTATTCTCAGAAACAAATGTTTTTAGTCTTTTTCTCCCCTTACTTTAATTAATAGATGAATAAACATGTAGGTCCGGGATAATAATTGATATAGGAAAATTGTAAGCAAATGAATATTATACAATATATAATAAGTAAAAAGGTTTTAACACGACTGTATGAAACAAACATTATGTATCATCTAGAGTCTAGACAAATAAATATTAAATATAAATTTTATTAGTTAATTGTGATTTATACATTTTTTATATCACTAAATATTATGTCAGTATGAAGCACAATCCATGACATAACCAAATTTCGTCCAATTATCAAGAAGGAAGAGAAAAAATAAAAAATGCACATAAAGCTATCAAGCCCGTGCAAAGTTTAAGTCATATTAACTTTCTGTTCCGGTAAGATTTATCAATTGCTCACATTTTCATTTGGTAGAGAAGATAAGACCATTGATGAAGAAACGTCCCAAACCCTGCAGGGGCCACCACTTCCCAAAGAGGCAAGAAATTTACCATCAGAACTGCAATACAAGTAAAACCAAACTGTAAGCACAATCCTTTGCAAATAATAGGGTTTAAAGAGGTCTTTGTCATGTTTGTCGTTTTTCTTTCATGAATTTAAAAGAGTAACATATCTTTGAAATGCTTATGCTCCTATGCACATCAAACCTGAAATGCAAGTCCTTCACAGAAGAATGAGCATTAGACTCGTCGAGAATAACTTCCATGCTAGGCCACTTGAAAACCCTTAGATTACCATCCTGTACTGCACCAAATTACAATATCATACAGCATTCCATTCCTTGATCAACAAATAAATTCTCTACTATTTAATGCTTATTTTTCAGAAGAATGAAAGCATTGTAATTCTGTAATGCAGAAAATTTAAAGCATATGTATGACGTGCAACCATTCCAACAAAACAAGTTCCTCATCATTTAATATCAGTTAGGAAAAAGTGAAACAACAAACAGACAACGTATCACACCATAAAATAAAATTGAAGCAAAATAGGGAAAGCAAAGGTTACATTTTTGACATCTTTTGAAGCAACGTCTGACAAATAAATTTTGATATTTGCCATCCCTTCAAATTGGGTTTTCAGTAAACATAAACAACTCTTTGATTGAATGCATATTTTCATTCGACTTTGTAATACCATTTACTTACATCAAATTCTTCTTTATGAGGATTTCACATTGGTATCCACTTGTATGAAGCACAGTAAAACAAGTTTGGAATTTGGATATTAATCAATTTATATATATTCCTAAGTTGAAAATGAAGTGCAGAAATAATTAATTGGTGGAAATATTTTATGTTGCTAAAAGTTAACATCAATCTTATAAATTGTTTCTTTTGACTTAAGTAAATATAAAGGAAATCCATACCTCCCCACCAGCAGCTAGTGCAGTACCATCATTGTTGAATGCTAATGCTAATTGTTGTCCAACATCCTCCAATTGTGTGAGCACTTTATCTGACAACTTCAGACTCAACTTACGAATTTCAGAGCTCTTGTTTTGATGATCCCAATCAAACCATCTGCATGAGCAAGGAATAATACTGATCATGGTATTCTATAGCTAGATGTAATGTAATTATAGAACAAAATCAAATCAAAGTTTGTTGTTGGTCTAAAATATCAGTTCAGCATGCAGATTATGGACAGACAAAAATATTGTTACTTCCCTCTTTTTACATTATTCTTGTTTACACTTCATTAAATGAATCACTACTTTCCTTTAGTTAGGGGAAACACTAGGGAAATGTTTGGAGAATTTACAATGGCATACACAAAAAATCGAGCTGCCAATCGCCAAAAAAATTGACAAAAAGGAAAAGAAAATGATAATTTTCAAGATATTTTTGTACATTGATACAACAATGTGCTTTTTTTATTTGCCTTTATTTTTTTCTGAGGTAAACAAATTTCCCCAAAAAATAAGAACTAAACAATAGAAACTCCCAAAACTCCCAATAGTTAGCAGTTCTTTCATTAAAACTGTTGTCCAGAAAATATGGCATTTTCATATGCTGATTTTGTCAATCTAACTTCGTACTGATACTAACAGTAGCAAAATTCAAGTTATCAAAGATTCTCTTGCGTCATTTCTATGGTCTTAGATAGAACTACTAAAATACCACATTGTCTATTGGGTTTCTCATCTTCCAGTTCAATATTCTGTAATAGACGATAATACATAATGTATTTAATTAAAAATTTCCAGAGATAGAGTTGTCGAATTAAACGGTTGAATTACTTCAATCTATTCGAAGCTAACGTCTTTACATAGTTGGTCAAGGTAAAAAGGGTTATATGATATACATAACTAAACTATATAGGGTTCACACAGTCCTCAACATTCTAGACAGGTCTTAATACTTCTGGAATTGTATCTCTTTGTTGAATCATAAAGCATGCAAAGCTGACAGTTTCGAAACTGTGATTGTATTTCCTACCTTGTATTTCACACCGCTAGGTTGGGAGCACGAAAATGAAAATTTCTTTGCACATGGTAAAGTATAGATGAAAGATGCTTTCATTTTCCAATTGACACATGGATTTAAACCTAGAAATGAATTCTATACAGATATTAAGAAAAGAGGTGATGAAAAGCAAAGACCTGCAAACCTTTGGCGTTTCCATTGCACAAATAAGGCCATCACCCTGAGATTGAAGTGCCATCCTATAAGGCAACTCGGAATCAGTTCCTAACTTACACACCTGAAATATTGATAAGGTTTCTCAAACAAGAAGGTTTAGCATGATAAACACATGAACCGCATCTCCGTACAATCTTAGACGAACAACAAAAAATTAATGAATCTACTTCTAACGAATCTACTTCTACAAAACGTCGCAGAATATCAAAATCAAGCAACTAGAGCAGATTCCTCACATTCTAACGAAAAAACAAAGCAGTAATCTACATTGCATCACACGAAGAAGATCCCAATCCAAACCAGATCCAATTCCTCTAGCTTCGAAATTTTCGCCACAAAATTAAAATTCATAAGAATTGCGTAATCGAGTGAGAAGCAAAAGGAATATTCGTACCGGTTCGCTAGAGAGAGAATTAGACTCAATATCGAAGTGCGCAATCACCAAAGCATTAGGAATACCGCTGCGACCTGCTCCACCGCCACCGGCGAACAGAACGTAGTTACCGGCGATCGACGAAGGCTCCGACTCCGCCTTAGTCGGCGGCTCTGACTCCGGTTCGGTTGAGGACGCAGAGTTATGATCGGAGTCGTTGGAATCATCGGCAGTTTCAATTTGGCGCGATTTGATAAGATTTTGGGGAATCCAAGCAACGGAGTAGAAAGGAACGCCGTACTTCTTCAAGTTAGGAGGGTCTGGGATTTGTCTTTTCCCCATTCTCTCTCTCAACTTTTTTGTTTTGGCGTGAATTTGATTCAGCTGCGTCACGTTACTTGTTTTCTCAAAGGGTTATTTGCTATCACCATAGACACGGTAACACTTATTTCAATCTTTCAAACGCGCTTTTATACTCAACTCAAACATTAAGCCTATCTTTGAAAATAAAAGTAAAACATTATGCATTAAACATAATTCTTCATGTATTTGAAAAATGGAATATATATTTCCTTTATAACCTTTTCATTTTCATAATACGTATGCGTCCAAAATTATAAATAAAAAAATACTGAAGACAGAAAGCACAAGAACGAAATGCTTAAAGTATTTTATTGAAAATGAAATTATTGAAACAATAATTGTAACAAAAATATAAGAAATGGATAAAGCATCTGAACATAAATTAGTGAAATGAAATTACTAAAAACAATGATTAACTTAATCATGACTTAGGAATTTAAGTAGGTGCTTATAAGTATAAAACCTTATTACAACATACAAGAATAATATTTACAGAGTACAACGTTTAACTACTCATAACTTCCAACAATTTTAATCATTGATAGTTTTCTTTTTATATTCTGATATTTATTCTTTAAAATTTGTCATTTAATAATTTTATTTAAAACCCTATTTCGATTATATTGAAGTAATGTGAATGTTAATAATAAATAATATAATATATTATGGTCACTGTAGGATTAATTATGTCCATTGTTATTTTTGATAAAACAATTAACTTGAATTTCTTTTTCAAATAAACACTAAAATTGTTCTTTTCATAAATGTGTTAGAGGATGTTTTGATGAGATCTTAAAAAAAAATTCAATGCTTAAGTAAGTAATAGCACCTAATGGTAACATGTGCTGGTAAGATTTGCGTATATAATATTATGATAATCATTTATAATTTATAAATAGTTGTTCAATAATAAAAGTTTATTGAGTTAATCATTCTACTTATGATTGTCATATGATGCTAATGTTAAGGTTGGGTTCCTCTTATAGTGACTTCTTCTAACTTCTGCTTTCGATCTTGTCAGCTTTCAGATCTTAATCATATTTTGCAGATAAACTGACTTAACATTGATTAAATGACGATTTAAGGATTCTGTTTAGATTTAAGTTGGTCGGGAGGTTGTCAACCATTTGACAACCGACAATACATATGTAATTAGATGTCAGTTTTAGAATATGCATAGTCACTTTTTTTTGAACGGTAGACATTTTCAACTTTATGACAGATAGTACACCAACAATCCATAAATTCTTTTTATTTAGATTAACAATTTAATGATTTTTAATTTTTATGTGGCAAAATAATTTTTATAAAGTAAAAAAAATGAATTTAAACAAAGGAAATATTTTAATATTCACTTTTTAAAATTAATTGATTTTCAAAGTTGCATAAGCACATAATTTATACATATTTTCTAGGTTTTGTGATTTTAAATTAAAGAAACTTTGCATAAATACAAACAATATCTTAAAACAACTCATCGAGAAACATTTGAAAAATGAATTTGAATTGCTAGAAATTGTGCTTAAAATTAAAATTTAGAACCAACTAAGTTTTTTGAAATTTTTTTACTCAAAGGCTTGCAAGAATATGTTTGAAATTTAAAGTTAAGAAGAATAGAAGCAAAATTATCAGAGTCAATATTCAAGAAATTAAAACAATAACATTGAATATGTAGATTGCTACAGAATTAGAGTACTGTGGCTCCAATTGCCATTTTCACTTTTAGTGGTACATAAGTATGAATACTTTTAGTGGTACATCAAATCTTTATATACATAAAATAATTTTCAATAATTATATTTCCACGTAGCACCTATACTATATTTGTGGAAAGTTCACTCATTATTATTATTTGAAGAAAATAAGTTGATTTAACAGTTAGAACCTACATTATAATTTTAAATTCAATTTAAGTAACTCTTTCTTCCAGCATATAACCATCATTTGTAGTCTTCAAACAATAACTTCTTTTTCATTTGTTATCGAAATAAGTATTTTAAAATGTTAGGTGATTTATCTTTGAATGTGTTTTTGTGAATTACTAAAAAGACATTATTAGACTTAGAATAGTCGATTATCAACATAGTTTCTAAGATTGGAGTTTTCACTATACGTGGGAGATATTAGCATGAAGCGATTGTTAAAGATTTTGGTCATATCTGTGTTAGCACTGAACTGCAGGGTGTCGAGTTTTCCCACAAATTTAGCATGTTAGTCTTGGAGTATTCCAAGAATTTCTTAAAGAAGAACTCCAAGAACTACGTGAGCTAGGTCTAAAAGACGAAGAACGAGAAAAACGAAGAAGTTTGGTGGTCTAGTGAAGTCATGACCACCATGATTGATAGGAGAGTTGAACTTTGTGTTTATCAGTATTAAGGTATGAAGGACTCCAGGTAGTAGCAACAACATTGGTCTGAATAATAAGAGATCAACATATGGTGTTGTCAAAACGTTCTTTTTAGGTATGAAAAAGAGTCTTAATTTCATCCATAGTGTAGAGTCTCTAAGAGACATATAGAGGTGATGAAAGAATCATAATCTTTGGAATGGTCATTAAGAATTACCTCAATGCATTCGTCATTGAGATAAATTCTTTAGGGACCAAAATGAAAGTTTATACCTAACATCGTAACAAGTTGTTGAACTTTTTAAGAACCCAAATGAAAGTTTATACTTATCACCATGATAATTAATTAATGATGTGGATTTTTATTAACATTTTCACTAAGAGAAAGAGTGATATGTTACACAAATATTTATTTCAAAGACTTAAGTGCAAATTTCTTTTTCAAGGACTAATCAACAATGCATAAGTCTTTTTAAGGATCAAATTGGACATTTACTCATTTTAATTTCCTTAACAAAACAAAGCATTTGAAGAATGAAATAGTAAATTGTAATAAAAATAAATGTATTTTAGTTTCTTTAAAATTTGTTAAATTTCATATCCAAGCACATTTGTTAAATTTATTGCTTAATTTGTGTTTTTCTATATAATGTGAGATTCCAACTCATTTGAACTCTAACAATGTTTCTCTCAAGTGTGAATTCCTTTTAAATTGTACGTTAAACCCGTGAAAAAACTTTGATAACACTTAAGAAAAAATCAACATAATAATAACAAATCAATAATAAAATACTAAAAATGTTAAATAAATTTCCCACCACTTACAAGAGTATGATAAGACTATGAATGCAAATCGAACACATAATAAAGAAAAATTCAAGAATAAGAGAAAAAAAAAACCTACTGTGAAAAACTATTTAATGTAAAGATAAGATTTAATTACCTTTCATTCCTACATTTAGGGCCAATATTCAATTTAGTATCGTGGTTTTTAAAAAAATCAATTTCGTCCATATGTTTTTTAAAATGTATCAAAAATTATTCTTTCTGTTAAGTCGCATGAAACGACATTAAGTGGTGCTTATGTGACAGAGATAAGGGATTATGTGGACTGTCAAGTAGGTGTCACATCGTTTTGGGTGATTAGGGTTTCAAGCATTAGATTGGATAGGTGGAGATTCATAAATTGTGGCCTTTAGGGTTTATGTGCGTAAACGTTTTTGGTTGCTGCCTTGTTCACAGAAACAAGTGAGTTGACATATAGGAGGCTCGCCGTTTGTGGTGGAGTCCGGTGATTGAGGATTCGTTGGTTGGGGAGGAGTAATTAGCGTTTGTGATTCGTTCGTGGGTGTAGGTCTGTTTGTGGTGGAAATGTGTGCCTATAGGTTTGCATCTGTATCATCATGCAACTATAATCAAATGGAAGTGCAACAACAACAATCTAATTCTAGCCATGATGGAAGGAGTAAGACGACTTTTGTTGCTCCCATTTGCAATTGTCGGGAATTTGCGGTTTTGAGAACAACAACAACTGTCAAAAATGGTGGGAGACAATTTTGGGGGTGTCCAAAGTACAAGGTGAGATGTATTAAACTGTGGTTTATGAAAAAAAATGCATTGGTATTGATTTTTTGGTTATCGTTTTGTCCAATACAGAGTAGGAGTGGTGTAAGTATGAGATGCAATTTCTTCAGATGGTGCATTGAAGATACTGGGGATGACAAAGACAGAACTATTGCTAGACAAATAAACAAGATTTGTAGCTTGGAAAAACGTCTGAAGATGTCAAGAAAGTGGATTAAGATGTTATTAGTAGGGTTGTGTGTTGTAATAAACATTTTAATGTTGACTATTTTCTTAAAATTCCCATGAGTGACGTCAATGTATATTTTGGTTGGGATTATGATTGAATGAGTTAATGTAATATGTACTAGTGTGTTGAGTTTATTATGTCCATTGTGTAATATGTATCCCAAAATCTGTATCAATGCAAAATGAATTTTAATGAACGAAATATTTGATGTTCTGACAGACACTGGATGCATCTTGAATAGTAGATCATTTAGCAAGTGGTAGACATCAATATCTAAACACTAATTTAATAAAATAATTGAGTGCAGATTTTAGTTTAAACAATTAAATATTTTTTATCCAAATGAAATAAGTTTATTATCAATTTGATTAAGTTGAAATGTTTTTAGGAACTATTTACACAATTTATAGATGCACAACAAAGCAGTTTTGACAGCTAGCAAAAGTGATTACTAAGTTTTACATTAGTTGAGCAGGAAGGAGAACAATAAATGTTCAATACAAATTTGTCCATCTTAGAGTAAACCAAGAGTCCACTATTCAAAGGCTAATCTATAGCAATAGGAATATAAAGTGTAACAAGCACACACAAAAACTTAATTATCATAGATTTGGAATGAAGCAAACTTAATTATCATAGAACCTGGTAACATTAATGTACTCAAAAAATTACCAAATACATTGAGTACATGATACCTTAACAAATTACCAAATTATCATTCCAAAATACATTAGTAGGAGCCTACCATAATTGTTTTTCAAAATACACATGTATAAAAATGAGTGAGTTCCAAAAGCATTCATGGCTTCCAAAAATGGTCTCTGATGGACTGTAACTTAAGCCTCGTGTTGAGTCTTGAAAAGTTTGCACTTGATCTTGTTGTCCTTCGAGCTGCCTGAGATGGTTTTGAAACTTTTGGTTGAGTAGGGGGAGATGGTGGAGAGGGTGCGGTTGGAGCTGCCTGACTTGGAGCTTCCTGAGATGGCCTTGGTGCACTTGGAGCTGCCTGACTTGGACCTTGCTTAGATGGGCCTGGATGAGATGTGCTGGGTTCAATAGTGTCAAAGTTCAAGAGGGGGGGGGGGGGGGGGATGGAAATTTAAAATTTTTTGGAAGAGTTAAGATTTTTACAGAGGCAAAGGAAAAAAAAACGATTTATTTAAAAAATAAAAA
>Ga0123342_1000895_pt1 | contig 49469 bp, 21 predicted proteins | sample Turbeawhitnodule_FD_89960 | JGI IMG/M metagenome (GOLD analysis project Ga0123342, IMG submission 89960) | Root nodule microbial communities of legume samples collected from Mexico - Turtle bean Mexico white nodule | ecosystem: Host-associated > Plants > Roots > Nodule | place: Mexico: Nepantla...
GAAGAATTTGATCTACTTAGAGCATCTTTCATTGGGATGGACAGTGAAAGTTCTGAAGTCCTTGCAGCTCATGGTCTGAGTTCTTCAGTATTAGCATTTGTAACTGCTTTTGGAGTGTCTAATGTAGACCAAGATTCTCAGAGAATTTTTATTGGTGACAAAACCTCTAGTAATTTACAAGCTTTGACAATACAAAATTTAAGGAGGCTATTTTGGTGTGTGGATCATGGAACCAGAGCGAGTTTCTCTTTGCTGTTGAATTATTTTGATCTAAATGAGATCCGTTTATCCCAAGGATCCGGTTACCGAACTTGTAGCATTGCCTATAAAGACAGAGAGGTTCTCAATGTTTGTAGTTATGCTGTCTCTAGTGCTGCCTGCTTGCTTCAGAAAACTGCATCTCAGTTTACCAAGAATGCTTTGTCACTAGCTTCTAATACTTTGATAAAATTGATGCACATTCATCTTCGGATTCCAAAGTACTTCTTCAAAGTAAGGTATGTGTATCAATTATTCAATGGAATCAGTGTAAACTTTTTAGTGAAAGTTTAAATGAATATGTAGTTTTTATTATGATGTAATTTTTACTGTAATGATCCTCACATGGACTATTATTTTTTCCTTCAATATTCTCCCTTATCTTCCTTTTCATGTCAAAATGAATCATATAATATAACTTTAAACGAAAGGAATTGAATAGTTTGCTTTTGAGTTTGTTTTATCTGAGTCTCAAGAAATGGTTTCCCAATTTTGTTAGTATTTTAAGCTGAATTAGTTTTTCTTTTGTTGTTTAATAGATGTTCTCTTTGTTGTGAACCTTTATACGTTTAGTGCTCTCTGATTTTATGATGTAGTCTCCTTATATGCAAATCTAGAACTGCTGTAGTCCATTTAAGTTCTTAATTTGATCAAGCCACGACCAAGAGTTGGAAATTTGGTGTTTATTTATGTTTCCTAACACTTAAAAATACGGTGTTGAAATATATCTGTTTTGCATTATTTGTGCAGACCATTCATTGGGTCAGAACTTTTTCTCCACAACGAGGACTCTGGTAATGGGGTTGAAATATCTGTTTCGCAAGGCTCCCACATCAGTTTGAATATTTGTCTTCAATTGAAGAATGTGCCCCCAAACCTTGTGGTTAAGTCAACTAAGTGTTACTGCATCCTTCATTGCAGTACGTCCTTCCTCGTCCCATGTGGACAAACCTTGGGGCACTCACAGTCTAGATCTGAAGCTTGGAAAGATGATGAAATTGTTGAGCTGAACCAGAAGTTGGTTTGCCATGTCTTGGATGGTGTGGCCGGTAAGAGGAGAATTTCTATGCATAGTAGGGGCCATGGTAATAGTATGGCTGTGGAGACATTAATGGATTTTAGACCTAATGAGAAAGGGCAGGGGTTTTCACATTGCTCACTCGATGTGTCTAACTTTCCCGTGGGTTCTTACAGAATCAAATGGCATAGTTGTCTGGTTGACAGTCAAGATTCCTATTGGAGCCTCCTTCCTTTGAACCCAGGACCTGTATTTTTTGTTACAAAACCCAGAGTTGGCTAATCTGCTAACAATTTCACAAAGCATATCCATTAAAATAAATATTATTCATATGAAGTATGCTCACTTTATGGCCAACCGATCCTGAAGGTTAGTCCATTATTTATGACTCTTAGTTTTCTGCTTTAATTTATGGCTACAATTCCTTCCTGTTGCTGATAATATCAACGGTCTCATTAGCTGCTATACAGTGAACTTGGGCTCTATCCACTTTGAGACTGCTTTTTAAGCTACTGCTTCCTAGCAATTTTGTTTCTTTATGATTGGGTACTCATTTTAGAATCAAAATGCTCAGCATTCAATTCTACAGCAACCTAACTTAGTCAGGTGTGTTCTTGATTTAAGGAAAACAGAAGAAAATTTCTGAGTTATTATATAGTTTTTCGTCGTAATTGTGGCTGCATTGTTGGATTTCACTGATTCTGTTTCATTGAATGTGAACCATCAGGGATGGCTCTCTTTTGGGAAGAAAGAACTGGATTTGGTAAATAAATGGGCCTTTGAAAATGAGAATATCATTCATAACTTTCCGGCAGAATTGACAACACAGTAAGGCTGTCGTTCATTTGATGCAGTTCCAGCGAGTGTCATTCCTTGATCTGAGCTTATTATTTTTATTTAGGGACTAAATCCACTAAACTGTATATTGTTTACCTATTGAATGCACAGTGGAAGAGAAGGAACCATACGAGGCAAAAGCACGTGAAGATAAAAAACGTTACAATTACAAGGATGAAATCAGTGGCTACAAGAATCCCAACCCATGAATATTGATTCTGGAAATGAATCTGACAGTGCCTAAGGCTGTTTCTCGACTCTGTCAGTTAATGCACTTCCATAGATGCCTGTTGTCATGGCATGGCATGCAAAGTTCACCCGTGTTCCTTATATTTCTTACCCGTGATGGCATCTCTCACATGCTCCATAGATTGACACATGTTTTTGCTCTTTGAAATGGCTTGATGGCTTGTGAATGAGCTCAAGATTTTTGTGCTGTGCTGGTTTACTGAAGACAGCTGAAGGACGAGCTTAGTGCGTTGGTTAGGTCCCATGCTAATTAAATTAGTGGTCTCTGTTTTAGACCCAATTTCCTAATATATTGTGATAAAATGACAGTCCCTTGGGTTTTTGACCCACGAATTTAGGACTTGTAACATAATTATACCTTCAACTTTTTGCTACATGATTTGGGGCATCCGTCTAACAGTGATATATCTAAGATTGAAAGTTGTCTTTTCTTCAATTGTGTATAATTTTCTCTTTCATTCTGTATAATTTTATATTTTGGACAAAATAACCAGTTAAGAAAAAAAAGTTTAACTTTGAATTTGCTTACATTTTGGAGGTCATTTAAAAGATTAGGTTTCTCTTTTCCAGATGTCCATACCACTTTTAAATGTCTACAAGTTTTTTAATACATAAATATATATATATATATATAAGAAAATTATTACTATATGAGAGTCAAAGGAGTAAGTGATAAATACCATTCTTGACTGAATGGGGAAGTGATTAAAAAAACTATGACTTATTTCATAGAGATTTATTTATATTATTTATAACAAGGGATTCTCTTATTTGATATATATTTATACTTTACACTTAATTATATTTTAAAATTAAAAAAATGATAAAATATATGGTATAAATATAAAATAATTACACATTATAATAACAAAACACATTACAAATAGCTTGTTTGAACATAATAATATATTTCCAATAATGTATTTTTATATAATCATCATTAATTAAAATTATATACAATAATCTCTTCTCTACCGGTTTAATCTCTCTGCATGAACACTTCATGAAACACTCTCCTCGTGTACTTCATCCCTTGTAACACTATTAGTTTAAGGTATATAATTTCAGCTTTAAAAAACATTAATTATAATTTCAGAACTTGGGACAAAAAAGTTCTAATATATATATATATATATATATATATATGTGTGTGTGTGTGTGTGTGTAATAAGTTATAAGGTTATGAACATACCAATTAAGTTTTTGCCAATTTTATCTGTATGAGGAACAAAACTAATAATATTCACAAAATTAGGAAAATTGCAATGTTTCCATGAGAATGCGTCAAATAAACTAATCATAGAAAGTTACTGGAGATTTTCCCGGCTTAATATTTAGCTTAACTTTTTTACAAGTACAAATTGGGCCAAAATACATTCACAACGACTTTTTAAAAATAGTTTATATCTTGAGAACAAAATAACAAAATAAAGTAATTTTTAGAAAATTTAATGGTAGTTTTTAAAATTTAAAACGTTTATTTGAAATAAGTAGTTTTGAAAAACTAGTTATTTAAAAGTATAAAATTTATTTTTATTAAGATAAGCATATTAGAGAAACGCATAAAAACAAAATGGCTACTTATTTGATGGGATGTGATTCTCAAGTAGTAAAAAAATAACAACTAAATTTTAAGAGCACTGAACATTTTCTAATTTGAATTGGAAAACAAAGAAAAATACATTAAATATGATATTCAAATTACATATTGTTACTGTTATTACTAAATGAAAACACAGCACTTTTGGCTCTATAATTTTATTATAAATAAATAATAAATACAATTAGGAATTTTAATTAGTATGAAAACGATCAAAATAAAAATTATCATTATAAACAATTTCTTATAAGTTAAGGAAAATAAAATCTCAATGCTTTATTATTGTTAAAACCATTTTAAAAATAGATTTGATTTAATAATTCTTAATTTACAGATAAAGATTTGAAGGTATAGATTATTTTGAAGTTTAACCTAAAAATAGATTTTACAGAGAAAAAGTTGGGTGAAGCTGATGAATAGGGTAGTTTGGTGGATGAGATTGAACAGAAACTACATGCATGGCGGAAATCCCATTGCTAAATTTGAACGAAGGTTCCACCTTTGAAGGGTTATCGTTATTCTGAAGCATTTGGGTCCCTATAAAAGGGATGCAGTGATGAACCAATAATCATCAAGCCAAACAACAATCTTGTGTTCTTACTGGTACAGGCTTGCCAAGGTTTTTGTTGATTCTTTCAGCTTCAACAAGATCCCTGACAACCTTGCCACACAAAAACTTAAAAAAAAAAAAAAAGACAAAGAAAAATCCTAAGCATTAATGTTGGGAGGAACAATGGCATCAAAGGTTGTCTTCTCCCTGTTGGCCACTCTCGCCATTACCATCCCCTGCCTCGAGGCTGGCATTGCAGAATTCGATGAGTTTCTCAGAGCTCAATCAGAGAAAGCCCACGAAATCGCTCTTCAATCCTACGTACCAACTCCTGAGTTCGTCACCAATGACCTCAATTACCACGTTCATCTTTCCATGCAGAACGTCACAAGAAGGGGACTGAAGGAAGGGAACAATGCCATTGGGAAGCCCTGTGAGAGCAGCAACCCCATTGACAACTGCTGGAGGTGCAACAAAGACTGGGCCAAGGACAGGTACCGGCTAGCCAAATGCGGAAAAGGGTTCGGAAGACGCGCCGTCGGAGGCCTCGGTGGACCCATCTATGTCGTCACTGATAACTCCGATGAGGATATGATTAACCCCAAACCAGGAACCCTCCGTTATGCTGTGACTCAAAAGGGTCCTCTTTGGATCACCTTCGAACGCAGCATGATCATCAGTCTGCAACAGGAGCTGATGATTTCCTCCGACAAGACCATCGATGGTCGTGGCGCCAATGTTCAGATCAGGGACGGTGGTGGCCTCACCATGCAGTTCGTGAACAACGTTATCATCCACGGGATTCGCGTGAAGGACATCGTGCCTAAGGAGGGTGGCCTGATCAGAGACTCGTACAACCACATTGGACAGAGAACGAGGAGTGATGGTGATGCCATCTCCGTTTTCGGTGCCTCCAACATCTGGATCGATCATGTTTCGCTATCTAACTCCGCTGACGGACTCATCGATGTCATCCAAGGCTCCACCGCCATCACCATCTCCAACTGCCACATGACCAGACATAACGACGTAATCAAACTCATTTTTCTACCCTTATCAAACACTTCACGATCTCAAACACTTCAACCTACACACATTTTTCAAACTCTACAAACAATGCAAACTCATGCATTGGTTTATATATATATATATATATATATATATATATATATATATATAGAGACAGAGAGAGTGTGTGATGCATTGGTTTTTGGCGAACTAAAGCATTTTTTGATTACTGCAGGTGATGCTGTTTGGTGCTGCTGACAGCTACACTGGAGACAAGATCATGCAGATTACAGTGGCATTCAACCACTTCGGGCAGGGACTTATCCAGAGGATGCCAAGGTGCAGAATGGGATTCTTCCACGTTCTGAACAACGATTACACTCACTGGATGATGTACGCAATAGGAGGAAGCGCAGGGCCTACGATTCTGAGCCAGGGAAACAGATTCATCGCCCCCAACAACGATGCTGCAAAGGAGATAACCCACAGAGACTACGCAACACCAGAAGAGTGGAAGAACTGGCAATGGCAATCAGACATGGACCTTTTGATGAACGGTGCGACCTTCAACAGTTCAGGATCTCCAATAGCCATGAAACACAAGAAGGGTTTCATAATGAAGCCAAGAGACGGCACTCACGTCAGCAGACTCACACGCCATTCTGGTGCCCTCAACTGCTTTGTTGGCTTGCCTTGCTAGGGTTTATATATTTATATATATAGATACATATATACACACCAACATAATGGTGTGCGTATTCAATTTTTCTTTGTTCTTTTCTGTTTAAACTCTTAACACATGCAGAGAAGACGACTTGAGTCTTCTGCAACATGCATTGTTGTTTGGCCTTTTGAACTTGGGGTTCAAATTGCGACTAATAAATTTCCAAGTTACTTCCCAATTTTGGCATAACTTTTCTCTGCTCTCTCTTTTTCATACCTACTAAAACTATAAAACTATTTTCAAATTATATATTACAACTCCACAATCACATTATAACTCTCAATATTATTATTTTAATACTTTTTCATATTTTTTAATTACAAATTTATTCTTTATTATATATAATTGTATACAATTCTAAAAATTGTCAAACTATCATTTTTCTTATATATTTTCTTTGTTAATTAAAAAGTAATTAAATTGAGTTTATATATATATATTGATTATAAAAAAAATTTGATTTACATAGTTCTATTCACTCCATAAATTTAGAATGAACTTCTTATATTTCGAGTGCATCAAACAACCTTAAACAAAAAATAGAAGGGAGATTTTTTATTTTGTTTATCTTTTTGGTTTAACACTTTACAATGAATGTAAAGTAGGATAAAACAAAGTAGTTTCAACTAACATTTCCCAACAAATAAAAAAGGAAAGGAAAATATCATGAATTTAGAAATAAATATATATAATATAGAGTAAATTTTAATTAAATTATATAAAAAAAATAGTAAAATAATAATGTTGGAAGTTGTAAGGTTATTGTATAAAGATTATGGATTGTGAATGTTTAGGGTTTCATTGTGAATGTTTGATTGCGTGAAAGGAAAAAACACTATAAAACTTTTACTAATTAAGGAAAGGAATAAGAAGAAGTAAAAGTGATTCCAGCTTAGAGTTTCAAGTAATCTCACTTATCAAACTTAAAATAGAAGAAGTGAGGATTAAAGAAAAACAATTTTGATTAAGAATGCCTGAAATTTTAGTATCACGTTTTGTTCGAAGAATATTTTTTGTCGGATTAAGATAGTAATGATGTTTTGATTTGTATGTCTAAAACAATTTAGATAACATCTGCCAAAGAGTTCTCTCCAATACCAATTGAGAAAGTAGAAAGAAGAGTGATTTAAAAAAAAATATAATTCTAATAATGTGAGTGAAAAATCACTCATATTAATATAAATAGAAAACTTTTTGTCGAAATTAATTAAGTGCTCCCTTTTTGGTTCGAAATTTTTTAACTAACATTATCACAAAATATCTTAGGCTACATTAAAAAAAATCTTGATTAACATAAAATAACCTCACCTTACATAAATTAGAAGATAGTTTGTTTGACATAAGTAAAAAAACATAGTTAATGTTAACCAATAAAACTATAACTAATATTGGTTGGGAAATATAACTTTGATCTAACATAAACAATAATATAATTATGATGATGTCGATTAAAAAAAAAAATAGTAGACTTTTAGTTCGAAAGAAATATTCACTAAGATTTATAAAAAAAATGTTGAGATTATGACTTGTCAATCAAGTTAATAATATTTGGATCTTAATCAACTCAACAACATTCCAACCAAAATTGATTTAAGGAGAGAATAAAAAAAAATTATATGATTTTAAAGATATAAATACCATCAACTCATGCATAGAACTATGTATTTACAAGTAGTACGATAATGATTGATAGTAGATGATCTAATAAATTTAACAAACTTTCGCTATGATATACTTCAAATAACTCTAATAATATATTAAAAAATGAATTTTTTCAATACAGTTGAGAAAAAGAAAATTACAAGTTGAAAAAAAAAAATTCCCTCCACATAATTGAGAATATGAATATGACCATTAATTAGGAAAAAAAATGAAATATAAAAAGCAAGCATGAAACAAGTAGAATCTGAATGTCCCTACATGACCCCCCAATTGGAAAACATTTAAAAGGGTTACTAAATATTGTTCTCCTCTTTCATGACATTTTATGCAAACGTCATTACAAATTACACAACTCTTCTTTCTCAATTTTTTCTTATATTCTTTCTTATCTCTCTAGCTTCCTTAATCAACTTCTTCTTCCTCAATTTTTTCTTTTGACACTACAAGAAAATCATTAAATAGAAACCAATTTTTAGAGACAAAAAATAATTAGTTGCTATAGTGACTAAATTAGATACCATTTTAGAGACTAAAAAAATTTGGTTTCTAAATTAGTTTCTATTATTGTTAAATAGTTTCTAAATTGACGTCTATTTGGTAGCAAAAACATTGGTTGCTAATTAAACACCAATTTAGAAACCATTTAACAATAATAAAAATTAATTTATAAACCAAAAATTTTTTAGTCTCTAAAACAGTCTCTAATTTAATCACAATAACAATTAATTATTTTTGGTTTCTAATAAAAATTAATTTTTATTTCATTATTTTCTTGTAAAGTAAACTCAAGAACTCAATTGTTGAATATCATTGCACCACAACACAATTTTACTTTTATGTTCTTATTATGTGTGTACCAATTAACTAGCATAAGTAGATGTGTGGTGGAATCATTATATGGAACATGGTTAGAGGTGGAATTTTATGGACCACTTAACACGTTCATTAATATTGGCACAAACTAAAAAAAACTATAAGGATCAAAATTAGCACGATTTTATAAAGATTAAGAAAATTATACTACTATGATTAAAAAAATAATTAAATAAAAAATTAAGTGAAAATTAAGTGAATTATACGTGATTATTTGTTAGAAAAATCTTATATTTTACTTAATGGTCGTGATCACTAACAAAACGATTAAACAAATCCGAATGATTAACCTTTTAGTATTATATGTAAGTGAATAAACATTTAAAAACATTGATATTATTCGTAGTAAAATATATAACAAAAAAAAAGTGATGCAAAAATAAATCAAAGTTAGTAACTTTTAAAGTTTAAAATAGGAAAAGGAATGTCATTTTGTGGTTTGATGAAATCTTCCAAAGCATAAATGAATTGGGAAAAGAGAAAATAAAAAAATAGGCAAAGAGGGAAAAAGAGAGGAAAACCTTAAATTAACTTAGTTCTTTAATACAGAATCGCGACAAAAATGGCTTTGGAAAAGACTAATTTTAGCATTCATAATCTAAGTGGTGGGGTTATACTCAAAAGCCTCTCCACAGAATATTAAAAAAAACACTTCATATAAAATGATTTTTTTACTTCTCCAAATTATGTTTTTTTCATATGGATCTAACTATTAAATTAGAAATATATATGACTAAATTTTATTAAAATCCAATAATCATGAATATAATACAAAAAATACTGCTTTTATACATTTAAAAATATAATAAAAGATTTTGTAAAACATAACCTATATGATAAGAATTTGAAATCCAAACATTTAAGATTAAATATGTATTTTTTTTTATCTTCATGCGAAATTGTTTTTCTTTCCTAATACAACCTTTAGACCTTCTGAATAATTGTAAGAAAAAAACCATTGTAATGGATTCTTGTCAATTTTTTCTATGTGACAAACGAATTTTTAATGTGAACTATGTTGTCAGAATGTTTTATGCTGATGGATCACTAACGTGAAAAAAATCTATACTGAAAATTTGTTTATTACGTTAGAAAAAAAAAACTAGTAAATACTCATTCAAATAGTTTTCTTACTACAAACATTTAAAAATTTAAATTTTGGATTAAAAAAAACAAAAATCTCAAGTGTTACATTACAATACACTGAAAAACATATTTAATCCAACATTTAATAGGATAATAGTTAGTAAATTTTACAATAATTAATCTAATACAACACACATTTATAAATTTATCAAAATGAAAAATAAGTTAGACATGGAGAAAAGGAGTTTATGTATAATATTTTTAGAATAAATATATGGAGAAGTTGACTATGATGTACTGTTTGTGTTTGTTTTGAGACTTTCTTTTCCAATTTAAAACTGAAAAGTTGTTAAATGAAATAGTTTATTAACAATATAAAGCTTTATTGGAAACATTAAAGCCTGCAAATGTGGATTAATAGTGAAGTTAAGATTTGTGTGGTCTATAAGCATTCTGTCACCAACTTTGTGTACACAATAAGTTTTCTTCCTCTGATTATGCCCTCAGAGAATGTGCAATGCTGCAACATTCAAGAATCCTCCAAAACAAAACTTCTTAATACACTCTTAAAATCATGCAACATTAACATTTGCAGCATTAAAACAAAAGGGTAGTCTCAGATTTTGATAATTCCTCCATTATTGTTCATTTTACCTGTGATCATCATGGAAAGTAAAGAAGTGTTGCAGAAAAAGCTTTAATGGATGGAGAAGTAAAGAAAAGAGATGATGGCTCTTTTTGTGGCGAAAAAAAATCTCACTCTGAAAAGCAAATTGCCTGCTGGAACACATATTCTTGCACTTTTCATCAAAATTGGGAAATTATTCTTCTTCACATTGTTTTGAACCAAGTCTTTCTTCCATTACTTCACTCACAATTCACTTCTTTATTCTTCTCTGCATTCAAAACTTTCTTTATACACAACATAAATGGAAAACATGGCACATGAATATATTTTGAGTAAATGTCTACCCACTCTCACTGTAAACATTATCATTCAATCATAAATTGTTATGATATGATAAATATGTTTAACTTACATCATAATTGTTTTAAGAGTTATATGAATAATGATTTTTAATTGTATTGAAAAAATATTAATCATTATACTATAAAAAAATCATTCAATAGAAATTAATTATAGAGACATAAAATAATTAGTGAGAGAGAAACAATAATTAATTAATATATTGACTATTATTTTATAGACGGAATATTATTGATATCTAGAATCGTTTATATTATTTTAATATTAATTTATAAACTAATTTATAAATTGATATCTAATTAAAAATTAATCTAGATTCTAAAGTTAAGAAATAAAAGTTAATTATATATATATAAACTAGTTTATAAATTTGTATTAATAATAGAAATTATTTAGATCAATATTTTTTTAATTTTTAAAATAATATATAATTTAGTATATAGTGATAAAATATTTATTGTCTCTAAAATAGTTTTTATTTAATAATTTTTTTTTAATATTAAATATTTTGAAAACAAAAATTGTTCCTTCTTTAATTTTTTATGTTCTATATTGACCTTATTTTTAATGTCATTTTAGTATTAATATTTTAAAAAATCACAATTTTAATCTAATTCTTAATTCACATATATTTGTTTAGTTTATTTTCACTAAATTAAACCTTAGATTTAACCTATTCATTCAAGATATCACTAAAAAATTATTTAAACATTTAAAATAAACAAAGAAGAGTAACACATGTAAGGATTATATTAAAATTACATATTTTTTTCTTATCTAAAATAAAGAAGACTATACTAACACAGAAAAAGGGTCATTAAAATGACCAAAATAATTTATGATTGAATAAGGACTAAAAATTTTTATATTTTTTTTTTGGAAGAAAGAAAGAACAAAAGTAATTTATGAAATCGATCTAAGAGGGATTTATGAAATTTTGGTGAAGATGGAATTGTAAATCTTTAGAAATTTGTAAGGCAGCTTTGCAAAAGAATCTATGAATCCAAAGACATGTCAAGATCAAAATCAGAATCTATCTTCTTTAGCTCGTGTGAACATAAATGCCCTCACTTTTATTTATTCATTATTATTCTTTTTCATTGCATTATCATAAAATCATTATATGCCCAAAAAAATCAATTAGATTCTCCATACACCATGCTTAAACACACATTTCTGCCATATAAAAAACATGAATAATCAATTTGTTTATTACAAATTGAAAAAATTAATTTCCAATATTCTAACAAGTATTTCGTGTACTATTTCAGTATTTTAAATTATAAATAAAATATTAATTTAAAAAAAAAATATAATAAAAAAGTTTTTTTAATTGAATAAATAGGTGGCATCATGACATTAGACTATTAAAAAAATTATTAAATAAAATTAATTTTAGAAATAAAATATAATTAATTAGATATTATTCGAGAGAATAGAAAAATTATTAATATTTAAAATAATTTATAAATTTATAAGTTAGTTTTTAAATTGGTACTTAATTAGTTTGAAATTAGATATAAATTTAAAAATTAGTTTAAACATTTAAAAACTACTTTAATTTTTTTTTAATTTTATATTTAATAATTCTTTTAGTGTTAAGGATGTTTATTGTGAAACGAGAAATGTAGCAAAGAAATTAATCATCTTTTTCTAAAAAGAATTGACTAAATCTATATTAGAAAATCTAACCGAGTCGACTTAAAGACGAAAACTTCAATATTTTTCATATTTTCATTGTCGTAGAATCTGTAATATAAGAAGATGAATTTTGGTTAAATTTAAAGAATTTCATTTTAGTTCCTAAAATCAGTAATTTATATAGTAATTTGATTAAATCAGTTTCGAGTGACAAAGATGGAAGAACACCATGTTAACCAAAAATGTCACAGTTAGTTAGTGAGAAAAACTTACAGAAAAATCTGAAAGAGAGACACTATAAAAGACGAAAGTGGGATATTTTAAACTTAAAGGGAAGAAATTTTTGTAGAAAAATTGTATCTTAGTCCTAGAAAAATGAATGATAGATGAAAGGGTTATATATTTGATTGTTGTGGTTGAGAAAAGCATGAGGGCATTGGGAGAAGAATAGAGAGAAAGAATAGAGAAAAGGGTGATGGGTGAGTGTGAGGAAGCATCTTGTAAAATAGATTATTCTATGCTACTCCTAGTGAGATTATTCTATCCTAGTAATTGAAAAATCAGCAAAGTAGCCTAAAAAGCATGTAGGATAGCATATTATAAGCTGTAGATCATGTCCTAAATCTTTCAACAGTTGTTAGTTAGGCATCATGATTTCCTTAGCAGATGTCTACCATGTTGTCACTGCCACTGTCCCATTATATGTCACCATGGTTCTAGCCTACATCTCAGTCAAGTGGTGGAAGCTCTTCACACCAGAACAATGTTCAGGCATAAACAAATTTGTGGCCAATTTCTCAGTTCCTATTCTCTCATTCCAAGTCATTTCATCCAACAACATTTACAAAATGAGCCTCAAACTTGTCTATGCTGATTTTGTTCAGAAATTGCTTGCATTCCTCATCTTCACAGCAATCATTAAGATCAAGGGCAGGGGGGGTTTGAAGTGGATCATAACTGGTCTCTCACTCTCAACACTTCCCAACACTTTGATCCTTGGAATTCCTCTCATGAAGGCCATGTACAGGGATGAAGCTTCCCTTCTCCTGCCCCAGATTATTTTTCTCCAGAGCATGCTCTGGTACAATCTCTTGTTGTTTCTTCATGAGTTGGATGCTGCAATTCCTGCAAGAACCATGCCTGTTGTTGCACCACCATCACAAGACACAGGTGAACATTTACATTTTCTTGATTTGCTCTTACATGGAAAGAGTGGTAAGAGTGGCATATGAAAAAAGGGATGAGAAAAATGACAGGTGCTTGATGAACAAATCTACAAATTCTTCATTTAATTTTCCTGCATGTATCCTAATCCAAAAATGATTTTAATTACTTGATGTCTGATATTATATACCTAAATTATGTATTTATAAATTATTCTTTTTCAGTCAACTGAAGTAATCTATGACAATCAAAGTGGGGCCTGAACCTATTTTAAATTTCTCATTTTTTTTTTCTATTCTTTTCTTTCTTTCTCTCCTCAATCAGATTCCATTTGAATACCTATTCCTCTAAAATGTAATTAAAAGTTGACAAACTATCATACTGTCAATGCATCAAATTAGTCATAAAACTGTGTTCTGTCATTCAAATGTCTTACCTTCATGTTAATAGTATTGTCTCCGTATATGTCTTTCACCTTAATACTCAAATAATTTAACTCTTTGAATAAGAGTATTTATTCTTGATTATATGTGGTTAAAGGTGTTTATTATCTTAAAAGACAAATAATGCACCATAGAGTGATTATATGAAACCAAATTTAGATACAATGTAGAAAGCCTTATCATGGTTGCAGTACATTGTTATTGCTGCTATGAAAATTGTGTTACATGTGTATGATGTTCCATTCTTGATTTCTGCATGAAGGAGAATCTGAGACTTCTCAGGAGATACAGTCAAAAGAAGAAGAAGAAGAACATAGAACACAGAGTAAAACAAGGATGTTGCTCATTCTTATGAAAGTGGGGAATAAATTAACCATTAATCCTAATACCTATGCAACTTTCATAGGTCTTATTTGGGCAAGCATACACTTCAGGTATATTGCTACAAATCATTGAGACTAAAATGTAAATGTTTCTTACATTTTCATGATAAATTTATTCCCTTTTACAATAAGTATCTTAAAAGTGATATGAACAAAGGTTTCTGATTGCTTGACAATATTCCAAATCTTATACTAATAGTGCATAGAAAACAAACACTTCATATAATAGCATACAATTAAGGAAGAACTAATGATGATTGCATAAATGTATTGCAGGTGGGGAGTGGATATGCCAGATGTTGTTAATCAGTCAATAGAAATATTGGCCAGTGGAGGTCTAGGCATGGCAACTTTCAGCTTAGGTAAGAGAAATTAGTTAGATCAATGGATTTCTGCTATGAACTAAACTAATGAAACAATATATCAAGAGTTGGATTGTGACTTAAGAAGCCTTGTTCCTCATTCCTTGAATGAAATTTCAACAGGTCTATTTATGGCATCAAACAACAGAATCATAGCATGTGGGCCAAGGATGACAATGGTGGCAATGGGCCTGAAATTTCTTGTTGGGCCTGCTATAATGGCTGTAGCCTCCATTGTGATTGGATTAAGAGATAGAATGCTTAAAGTGGCAATTATTCAGGTGATCATTACTTTCTTTAATGGTACTTAACCCCTTTTGCAGTTATTGCTAGAATTAAGTTTTGTTAGATATTATTGGATATATTGTCACATAGAACATATTTCTATGTAATGTAATGGGCTTAGTCATTAGTCCATGTTTTGATTTTTTTATGTTGTTCTTTCTGTATACACATAACCATATGTGTTCAATATACATCAGAGATTTATCACTGATGCCAGGTGTCATTTGTTATCATGAAACACTGAAATTTTTTCCCTTTACAGATGATGGAAAGTTACTTGATATCTATTAAATGGTTTTTGTATGTGCAGGCAGCTCTACCCCAAGGAATTGTTCCATTTGTTTTTGCTAGAGAGTATAATGTTCATCCAGGAATTTTAAGCACAGGGTCAGTGAAACTTCTTAGCATATTTCTTTGACAACCTTTGCATATAAATGATGACAGTTGTTGCTGTTTCGGTGACAGGGTCTTGCTAGGAATGCTCATGGCCTTGCCTGTGGCATTGACCTACTATCTCCTCTTGTCACTCTGCTTCTGATACACTATGTTGAGTATATATATATTATATACCAGAAACAATGACAACAGAGTTTGCATTGGTGTAAAACTAACAGTTTAAACATAGTTGTATATTGTCAGTATTGATTCATATATAGTTAGAAAGAAAAAAAAAAAACAAGATATATTTATTACAAATTGCATGATAAAATAAATATTTTGCCTCAGTTGATTCAACAAGGAAATAAAGCATGATTGTGCTTTCATCTTTCATCATCTTACAAACTCAAACTACCTAATGCTGTAATTAAGGTTTTGGTGTATCTAAATTGGATGAAGTGACTTGTGGAGTGTGTTACTTAGGATTATAGTTTTGATGGATTGAAGTCTAAGTTGGCTTGAAGTTAAGTGACACTAAAGTGTGATTCAGATGGATCTTAATTTTTTATTAACTGAAGATTTACTTTTAACAGAAGATTACCAACAAAATACACTTGTTGGCATTTAGCTTTCTACCTTCTTTAAAATCAAAATGAATAGCTATATTCCAATCCTCTGCACTCGCGAAACACTTGTCTTGTATATATGATGGCGCTTGTTAGTGATAAATTTAAGTAGGAGTAATGACAATATGGGTAATTTCTTTAGTCCATCTTATATAAGACTGACCTTCGAACTTGCGAGTCAACTCGCATACAAAATGTTATTTTTTTAAAAAAAACAATGAAAAATAAATTTTTAAATTAATTTATTTTTTTGTTTATTAAATTATTTTTCTTCTCATTTATATGAGTTAAAGTAAATCGTCTATCATATTATTATTATTTTTACAAAACACATGTATAATAACATATACGTAAATTGTTTTATTATAATGTTCTAATTTTAATTAAATTTTAATTTTAATTATACTAATAAATTGACTAATACAATATTTTATTAAATATATACACTTTTTTAAATTAATACATGTAAATACATTATTATTCTAAATGAAAGTAGTATAAAATAATATCTATATATAAATTTTATTATAAAAATGACTTAAATTCGGATGAGTATTGAAACCTAAATTTTATTATATCACTAATTTTTATCAAATTTCGTAAAGGTTTTATGAATTTGGGATTGCGAGAAGTTTCTTTTTGCACCTCATTTCGAAAAATACTCAAATTGTCCATTTTTTCTTTCATTCCAGAATATGGAATCGAGTTATACAATTTTGGAATAAAAACTGAAATACAAATTTGTGTTTTGGATTGTAAAATCTGGAATGGCTAATTTTGAAATTTTTGAGAGTATGAAGGTGCAAGAATAAATTATAGGGGTACAATTTTATTTTTTTTCCAAAATAGCGGGAAAGTAAAAAGCATGTTGAATTATAACTGGATCAGCATAACTGAAAGAGGCAATCAAATTATAAAAATCCCAAAAACTAGAAACTTAAAATTATAATGTTTGAAGTACAAAATACAACTTAAAAAGAAAGACACTTAGTCCTGCACCTGTTAACTTGTATGGATCGTCAAAACCCTAACTTGGTAAATGATGATCTCCAACATTATGCTTAAAAACTAAACAAGCAAGAAAGATACGTTTATGATAAATTAATTGTAAATTTTCCAATTGTATTCAATTTATGAAAAAAAGTAAAAATAAATAAATAAAAGATGTATATGGAGGAAATAATAGATGATCATGGATTCATTTCTCCTTTATTTTAAATGCTGTTTTATAGAACACAAACACAATTCACTAATATGTCAAACCCCCAAACTTAACACAAAAATGAAAGAAAAAACAATTTTAAGAAAGCAGAATGTAAAGCAAGATAGAACAACCGAGTATCAAGAATAACACACAAAAATAATTTAACATGATTTGACTGAAAATCTAGTCTACATCCACAATAAAAAAAATTCAGTATGAATAATATATGATATTAAAACACTAAGTTTCTCTAAGTTTCACAAGGAACTATCAACTCACGTTTAAAAATAATCATCAAGTTCAAGTTTCTACATCAGACAAAATTGTTAGTTCAAGTTTCTACATAAGACAAAATTGTCTTACAACTTTCAACTAAGAATGTTTCTCATAAGAACTAATGATTCAGTTACAGTAAACATGAGGTGCCAACATTTATTGAGAAATTTCAGAGAAAAAACGATCAAGATTTACTCTTAAAGTTCTTCATAAACGATAACTAATTCATGAGACAACTCATTAGACAATGACGAACCACTAGATAATGAGACACAAGTAGAAGATAACAAATTGATATACAATCTCAAAATACTAGACAATCTAACACCTTTCCTTTAGACTGTTTAGGAATCTTGAACTTTGATTTTATTTAAACCAAAGCTTCACATTGTCAAATAATTTTACACTATCAACAATCAATCTTACATTTAATTTCATTAACTTCAAAACTTTGTTCCATAAAATACCTGTAATAAAAACCAAAATAACATTGAAACAGTCTTCTCATTTTCTTTAAGTGTTCTGTTAAGGGGTTAGGTGATAATTTTCTTTTAAAAAAATATGCTCTAGAACAGGCACTTCCGAAATATTAAGGAGCCAAACAAAACATACTATGCAAAATAAAATAAAATAAAAAACAATTTTCCAAACAATAAATAAACAAGGCCTTCTAAACTTTCATACAATTTTCCCTTATTTGAACATGTACAATGAGTCATTCATAAATTTAAGAAAGAAAAAAAAATACTATTCCCATTGCAGATAGTGTAAAATACTATTCCCATTTATTTGATAGATACAAGGTACTTTCTACCCAAAACTCTTATCACTAAAGCATCAGTAACAGTATAAAATTCTCCAGTGTATGCAAAATCAATCAACACTTGACAACTTGAAAGCATAATGAATGTTGCAATTAAGGGGTGTGATCAACTGCAGCATGGACATATTGTTTAAGGCACTGTCGCCAGATGATTGCTAACACTGGTCTAGCATGCATGAACTCACTAAGGAACGAAAAACCATAGATTATGAAATTGATGCAGTTTTACTTCAAGAAATAAATGGTTTTCTTTTTTACTAACCAGAAGGCTGGGTCTCACTGGCTCTATATCCTCCTCCTCCATTTTTTTCTGAGCTCCTATTTCTCTTACATTCTACAGATTTGATTCTAGGATGTCTAATCTACTTATGTTCTCCTAACAGCGATATCAATGATATGCTATATAGCCATGATCAACTAGTGTCATAATGCTGAAAAGGCAAAGGGAAGATAAACCCAAGAAAACAATACCGATCACAGCATGAAAAAGGTAGGAAAACGTATGGTTGAACTGGAGTAAATAGTTTAAGAATCTAAATACTTTAATCCATCAGCATACCTCTCTTGTACAGTGAATACATGTTTTTTTGTGTGTTTTCTTTAAATCATACAAACTTCTGTTCTGTTCTCCTCTAGTCATAGCATCAAAATTGCTTCCTTTTGTTCCTGAAAAGTTTGTCCCGTCTTGCATAAACATAAGAGAGAGCAAAGAAAGCGGACACAGAAACTGACACGGAACCCCAGGGAAACGGAGGATCGTTGAAGCACACAAGGGAGGCCTCTATTTCCTGCGAGGCGTGGTAGACGATGGAATGAATGGCATACAGATCATGATCAGAAGACCTCAAGTAAAACAGAGACATCTCAAAATCCAAATGCGACATAGCAGAAACAGCCTTGTTCAGCTTGTACTTGAAAAAGTTCCACCTCTGGACAAACTCCACATGCTGCTTCTGCTTGAGCAGATTCTTAGCCCCACCATGAGTGTCGATGCTCTGAAGAACATCAATGGCACTGGTTATGCTGTAATTCAGCGACGTCAACAGAACATTCCTCCTGGCAGCATCCTTCTGCACAAATGACAAACTCAACATCTCGGAAAACGGCCCGAAAGGCGTCTGCCCCATACTCCATGTATAATCCACCAAAGTCTCATTATGCTGGGGGCTCCAATTCAAATGCGTCGGAGACACCCCCCACATGCTCTGCAGAATCGACCCAACAATGGGGCGCTCAAGCTCCCTGGTCTGCGTGAACACATGCCGTCCATTGCAACTATAATCACTCACAGTCTGCGTGTTCCTCGTCCTAACCGCAATCACCATGTCCTTAAACGCCACCGACTGATGATACCGGTCGAGCAGCAACAGCGAAGTGTAATCCAAGTCAAAAACATACACAGGCACAACCCTACCAAAATCCTCCTCCGGCACGCCAGCCAGCTTCCTCAACTCATCACCAGAATCAGACAAAATCTGGTGCAACCGTTTCGAATCCAAATACTCACTCACAATCAAAGTGTAATTATCAAACAAAAACCTAGAGGTATACGAATTAATCGACCTCGCAATAGCAAACGAGCAAATCGAACACTCCGAAAACTTAATTTCATAATTCTTAAAACTCAAACTCTGATCTCCCAACAGCAATCCATTATTGTTATCAGTGTCAAACCTAAAGCTCTTCTCGATTAACTTCCAATCGAGGCCGGAGATACCCTTGCCATCCGAATCGCTGTGGATGTGGATGAACTGGACGGTGAGGGAATTCTCGAATGTGACAGGTATCCTGAGGGAGGGAGCGAGGAACACGTGGTAGGCGCTCCAGACGAGGGAGGCGAGGTCGGAGGCGAAGGCCTTGTTGGATTTGGGACGGCCGTGGAGGGCGGCGAGGGGGTGAAACTCGCCGCGCGGGATGACGCCGTCGCCGGATATTGCGGGGCCGTAGTCGACCGGACCGGCGCGGAGGTCGATCCAGAAGTAGCGATCTCCGGAGGTGAAGAAGGTGCCGGAGCACTTGGTGACGGCGGCGGAGGATTCTCCGGGGGAGTAGGTGTAGGCGTAGGGTTTGGGATCGGAGAAGGGAGGGAGGTTGAGGAGGTAGAGGTGGACGTGGTTAGGGTTAGGGTTTTGTTTGCGGAAGTGGTCTTGGATGATGGTGTCGATGGAGGAGTGGGGGATGGTGAGGAGAGGGGAGCGCAGAGAGGAAGGGGTGGAGCGAATGCTGGAGGTTAGGGTTTCGGTGAGGAGAGAGGAGAGGGAGGAGAGGGATCGGGAGGGGGTGATGTGGAGGTGGAGGGTGTGGGAGAGGGAAAGGGAGTGGGAGAGGGGGTGGGAGTCGAAGGGGGTGATGACTTGGAAAGCGGTGGGGGCGGCGGCGGAGAGGAAGTCGGAGAGGAGGGAGTGGGAGTCGGGGGGGAAGTCGCCGAGGAGGTGGAGGGAGAGGGAGATGGGGAGGGAGAGGGAGAGGAGGGAGGAGGGGGAGATGTCGGAGAGGAGGGAGAGAGGGCCTTTTATGGAGGAAGGCAGGGAGACGAAGGAGTCGTTCGAAGCCTGAGGGTCGCTGCGGGATTGCTGGCTCAGGAACGAGTCTAGACCGATTATCGGTGCGGCGGAGGACGCGGTTGTCAGAACCAGGATCAGGGCCAACGGCCAGAGGCCGACGGCGGAAGAGGGCCACATGGTACGGTGGAGGACAGCTGAGTGAGAAGTGTGGACTCTCAGGACTCCATTTGGGGAGGGACTGGAAAAAATGACCGAAGGTAGTGTTCAGAAGGAGAGAGACAGAGAATTTAGTATTAATTGAATTTCTTATTAGTTTTTTTGTTTTAGAAAATACATTTTTTTTAAATAATTAGACTAGTGTGTTTTTTTAATTCTTTAAAATATTTATAAAAAAAATACTTTTTAGTGTGATGGGAAGAAGGGATTGCACTGAGAGTAACTTAACTTGTCAGGTTGTTGGAGTGTTGAAAATACTAGTTCATATTAATCATTTTAAAAAATCTAATTGAACCATTTTGGTAAAGTGCTCTCATTTAATCACATTTTTTTTTTGTACATTTAATCCCTGGTGTGAATTCAGCAACTACACTGAACCCTCTTATGGTGTTATTTACTGGTTTGGCCAATTTGACTTTCCTTCAAAAGGGTTGAATTTCTCTATTTCTATTATCCTGAACCACCACCAAAGACATTTAGTGTACTCACAACTCAAATTTAATAATGAAAAACACAAATAATTCCAAATAATATTTATTTATGCCATTATCCATAGCTTTTTCACAGTTGAAATGGATAACTAAGTTTTACCCATAATTTTCTACTTTTAAAGAGGATTTGTTTGACTTGAAAACACATTTGATTGGGTTGAAAAATTGGTAACCATAAACAAAACTGGTATCCTTTGAAAATTTTCACGTCGAGTCTAAAAGAGTTTGAAATAGCAATATCCATAAAAAGAAGTTGGTCACATACAAACTAGCAAATGCGATGATACAATTTCAGAGTTCAATCTTAATACGTACTGAAGAAAGATATAACACTGTATTATATTAGATCATCCGAAAGCGAAACCCCAACTTCACATGACCAAACTGAAAATTTTTATCTATACAATTTTGGGAGCCACCAAGATAATTAATCATCATCAGATATAGAGTTCCAAAATTTTGATGACGATTCGTTTTCTAGTTTTGCAACAGGATTTGTAGCATTGTTGAAGTCCCTGAAGCACACAACAGCACATTCTTCAAAAGAGGTAGCAGTAGTAATTCTACACCCATCTACGGCCATGGCATCACAGCCAGATTCAGCACCATCATTTGAAGAGCAAAGCAAGGAATTTGTTTGTACACCCGTATCCACATCCCATACATTCACGAAAGCATTTTTAGGCCCCCCAGTAACTATTTTGTATGAATCCATGTACAATAAAGTTACTTGTCCACAATGTCCGTCCAACTCAGCTATAGGTTCTGGTTTTAATGATTGTTGATTTCTCCTGATGTCCCAGAGCATTGCCCTGCAGCATTGAAGTTGTGGTCAGTGCCGTGCATTGAAAAATACTACCTACCAACTAAAAGATAACATGATGTTTCACCATGATCTTGACAGAGTAAAAACAACTAAATAGACAAGAGTGATTCACTAATTTAGATGATTGCAACAACAGCGAAGTTTCTTCTCTCAAAATAGTAATTGATCATACCTGCCATCACCACCTGTGCATATTAAATATTTTGAAGGAACGGCATCAAATGAACACAACTTGGGTTGATGGACAGCTGCTGTGACAACTTTCTGCATTGTCCTTAAATCAACTATAGTGACAGAGGAACCAGACGCCACATATAATAGTGATTCATGGCATTTCATGTTTACAGGTGTACCAGGAACAGAAGTCATGCCCACACAACAGGAGGCACGTACAGCGGATGATGTAGCAGTACCAGTATCCCAAACCCTCACCTATTAAGATTTAAAAGCTCCAATATTGTTAAAGAATAGCCAAATTTCAAAAAAAAGCATTAAGATTTTATTTTGATTCATTAAACAATATTTACCACTACCACTGAACCATATAACGTCATCTAGTTTAGAAACTGTAAACTTCAAAAAGAAATCTAAAAACATAGATTATAGGTTTAAAACCTAATCTTAGTTACTATAACAATGTGCCACTTTTCTCTAACTGCTACGGTAAACTACAAAAAAGTCACCTATTGTACACCAGATTGAAACTCAAATTGTCAAGAGGCATTATATTTTAGCAAATCCTTATCAACAACAGAAAAAGAAGCACAAGGCAATGAATTTGATATACTAGCAATCAAATAGCATTTAAATAAAAGTCTCCACTGTTTTGTCTTTTCAGTTCTTTTTTTCCTTTCATAAGCCAGTATCCTGCATACTAGACAGAAAAAATGTTCAACTAGTTCAAACAGTAGGTACTTATCACACCTAAGGAAGAAAACACACAAGATCTTGGTTAGTTTGATAGCTTCTAATATTAAGGAAACTAGTTTAGGTTATGTATTTCAGGTAAGCTTTTTTTTCATTTAGTTTTTACAGCAGATACCGTTGCATCCATACATGTTGACTATTACCATACTGATTTTTGATAAATATATGACACTATGTATGTTAAGTTTATCCTTTAGGAAACCAAGGTAATTAACAAAGAGTAAATCAAATCCATTAACAAGTATATTAACATGACAACATAAAAGACAGGAATAAAAGAATTACCTTAGAATCTCTTGAGATGGTCGCCAAGAGTGAAGTTTTGTGCCTAAAAAATGAGGGCATGAAGAATCTATATTATAGCTGAAGATGACTAATCTCAAGAAATTAGTAATGGTGAATACAAACATCTGAGATTTCAACACTTCAGTTGAACTAAATGCACAAATTATCTCACGAACCTTTTCCCCAACTTAAGCATAGCAGTATTAGTTGGTAAACTATAAATAATAATAAAAACTAACCACTAAAAACATGTTTGATGTTACCAAATTATTTTCTCTCCAGTGCTTAAGTGATACTAATAAACAACTACAAAATCTGTTAATAAAAGATAAAGAAGTGATAAAAATAAGAATTTATCACAACATCATCCAACACGTAAATTCCCAGTACCCTCAGTAGTTTAGGATCCTAGAACAATTAATCAGCTAATTGTGCTACCATTTACAACAAAAAAAAACCTTTATTAAAAAGTGGAACTTAAAATGTATGTCCATGTCATGAAGATCGACAAATTTTATGTTGGCCATTGACAACTGTGTTACAGTTAAATTCTAAAGCTGGTTTTAACAAACATGAAGTTAAGTCAGTTGAATTGCATCACTACAAGTTAATCAGGCAGAACATACAGATGAAAATTATAAGAATCCTCAGTATTCAACTTAAACCAACCATGCATCTCTAAATTAAAGTATATTTTACAAGGTGGGACATAAACAAAACAGAAAGTAAATGCAAATGAATTTCTATACAATAACCCTCCCTTCGATGTAAGAATTATAATACATTGAACATGACATATATCAAATACATAAAAACTTTCTAAGAAAATAAAAATAAAATGCATAAAAATTAGACATGACATCTTACTAGAATACTGTGATTAATTTACCAACATTCAACCCCCATAGTTCACTACCCTAACACAAACAAGGAAAGAAAATCATAGTGAACACCAAAATATATCAACTCGTACCCAGCAATGGACATTATATTTACAGGTTTTTCATGCCCATAAAGTGTAGCCTTCAAAGCATGCTGTCCTCGTCTGCCACTAGAGCTAAGAGACCATAGTCGAACGGTACCATCTTCTCCTCCACTCGCTAATACTCTGCTGCTACCCTCACCCAATAATTTATTTGACAGAGACAAGACAGGACCATTGTGGCCTTTAAAGCACCTCAGGCTTGAACCCTACAACAAGGAAAAGATGAGAAACACTATCAGCGTAAAAATAGACATGACAAAGAATAAGACTAACTTGCCTTGACCGTGTCAAGGTTCATCTTGCTAAAGTGCATCCAAGAGAAATTCCACAAAAGAAAATATTTCTAGGAGCAAGCATAAGTGTTCAAATTGTGGTACTTTGTTTATTGGTAGAACCCAGAATATACTAGAAATAGAACACAAGGGACAGAAAATTGAATTGTAACATAAAACAACTTCAAGTATTTGTTTATATTTATTTTACCTTTGATCCCACAGATACACATAAAGATGGATATACATACTTATCACAGATATCATTATTCAACTTCTTTATCAAGTATAATATTCCCATCCTTTCATTCTCCTTTCCTACTGGAAACACCTCAAGCATGTGGAATAACAGGAATAAGAACGTTGACATACATTTGGGGACCTATAAAATGTTTCCTAAACTATGTGATACCTTCCACCACAGGCGAATGGAGTGATCGCAGCTGGAGGTAACTAAAACACTTTGCTCTTCTAGTGTTTTGCCTCGAAATTGCGAAGTCACTTCATTAAGGGGAAACAACCTGCAGTTTGATCATTTTAATTCAGCTTAAGCCAATTCACTCCAAATTCCATGGAACTTTCGTTTCTAGGAGGGAAAAATAACTGACTCAAAAAATCAAAATAACAGATAATAATTCTAGGAATATCGTTACTAAACAACAAACCATTCAAATGATTTTATGAAGCAAGTAAAGTTAATTTACTAACAACTACAGTCATATCTCACTAGGTGAGATCAAAGGAATACTATTCACTGTGAGATCCCTCTTACTAATTTCCTCAAATGCCCTTTTTGGTCTCCTTCTACCCATTTTACAAGGCTAAAAAACCTACGATCTACTCTCTTTACAGGTGATTTCAGTTCCCTTATTTGTACATGTACAAATCACCTCAACTGATTTTGTCATGTTTTCCTCAATCTATGTCATCTATTATAAGCTGAAGAGCATAATGTGATTCATGCAGTCGACCTCACCATGTGGGACTTTGGCCTACCATAAATGTCAACTCCCTATCAATCTTCCACAATATTTCCCTTCACACTCAATCATATATCTTTTCTAAAACTAAAAAAAAGTTTATTTTTTTGCCTTTGGTACCTATCCATCATCCCCATTAGAAAATAAAAAAACTTTTGGTGTAGACTTTCCAGGAATAAAACCAAATTGGTTCTTAAAAGTCCTAGCCTCTCTTAATCTTGGCTCCTAAAATAAGGTAATTCACCAATAGTTAGAAAGATGAGAAAAAGAGTCGAACCATTGATAAGTGTCAAAAATACATGTTCATATCATTGAACTTAGGCACTTAAATCTTGAAAAGTTGAATATCTTTTTTGTAAAAAGAACTCCTATCATTGTTGGATACTGGAAATACTTGAAGTCAGAGAAGTTACTTCAAATTTATGAGTTTTTGTTTTACATATGTGTGCAACAAGAGAAATCCAAGTCAGCTAATCTGCTGAGCAAAAAAGGGCTAGATTTGTGTATAATCATGCAGAATGTAATTTCTATGTAACTTTTAGGTAAGGAATCAATAAGTGAGAAGGCAATTTACAAGGAGATAGACCTGCTGCCATGATCGAAATTAATTTAAACATGTAACAAAACTAATAAAAACTAAAAACGAAAAAGCAACAAAGGTTACCTAATTTACCTCATACAAGTGATTCTTGCTTTATGATCACTTAAGGTGTTGAAAAAACCTGATGATCCTTTCAGATAGGCATCCAAATCTATCATTTTCACAAGTGAACCCTGCTCACCACACCCGACAAATCAGCAGAGAGCAAAATTCTGAAGATCGGAAAATACTCAATTCTTGAACTAAAACTACACAAGTTTCATTCACTCAGAAATACCTAAGAACACTTTGAGGTAATGTTTCACCACATTAAGGAATCAATTTGGTATAAAAAATTAATTCAGTACTCTAGGTAGTTTGATCTTTGGATAGACAAAACCACTAAACTTCACTTACGTTTAGAATATAAAACATTCAAACATAAATCACTTTACTTCAAAACCAATCTCTGGACATCAAATTTAATTACTCATTTGGTCGGCATACCTACACAACCTTCCTGTTTTAATCCTTAAACCTAGAAACTACTCATTTTAGTCTCTACACGTACACCTTTTTAACTGGTTTAAAGGTTAGAACTTAAGGCTTAGGGTGATATAATATATTTCATTGCATTAGAAAATCCTTATGGTTGTATTAGTGCCGATAATTTTGGACGACATAAAACTAAAACGAATTAAACTATACCTTGACCCCAAATATAAGAACCAAATGAGTAATTAAAGCCTGGAATCAATTACATTCAAAGTCAATTTTGACACACAAACTAACCTGTGAGAAGAAAATACTTTTTTCGAGGAGGAGCAAGTGGTTGCAAGGCTTAGCCTGTTGACTAATATCGAGATGGAAGGGATCGAGAAACTTGAATTGTCGCAAGGCAGCGTATCTGGCCAGATACACCTCCCTCGCTCCGTTTCCACTCGAATGGAAAGGAAATTGCTGATGCCACTGCTCACTGCGACATTCCGTTTCAATTCAGTAATTCAATAACAGAGAGCGAACTGGAAGAGGAGCCGAAGCGAAGTGAAAGAGAAGGTGTCGTGACCTGAAGAAGCGTTGCCAAATGGAATCGGAATAGGCGAGGCGTTTGAGACCGGAGGATGCCATCGCCAAATTGCAAACGTCGCGGGGGCTCAGGTAGGTGGCGCAGTGAACCATGGAGTCCTCGTCCAAATCGGTTATCGTCGTTTCCGGCGGCGCCGCCGCCGGCGACCGCGATGGCTCCGCCATTGAATCCTAGAACCTGAAAGTTGGGATAGGATCGGAGAAAGCGAAACTGAAGTAGAAAATGGTCACGCGAATAACATTGGCACCACGTAGTTATCATTTCAGTTTGCTAGGACAAGAAAAAATTCAAAAAAAATTAACTAAATTAATTAAGATACAGGGTTTTATTTTATTTACATTTTTTTTATTACTACTAAATAATTTATTACAAATTTATTTTAAGAAACAGCAAACTATTTACAATTTTTATATTTTTTAATTCAAATTTAATTATAGACTTTGATAAAACGTAATATTTTATTTTAAGGATCAATTGCTTATAAAAGTATATTAAAAAAAAAAACGTTTCTGAAACCATGGTGAATGAAACGGTGTGCATGTGGGGGAGATACATTGAAAGCGGAAACGAAACGCAGAATAATGAAAGAAAGAAGTAACGGCCATGCACGTTTAAAACATGAATTAATAGCTTTAGGGTTTTTACCTTAGGTGTTTTCAGCCGTGCCGTTCTCCTCCTCCTCCTTCTTTCTCCGGCGATGATGAATCTCAGGAGGTGCTTTGCAGATGAACGTTAAAGCTCCTTGAGCTTGATGCTTCCATGGATGAGAAATGGCATGAGCGTGAGTGAAGGAGTGAGTGAAGGCGTGAGTGTATTTATATGGAGGGAGATTTAGGGTTTGTTACGCTGTGGCAATGGTAGCAGGGGACACGGAGAGTGCATGTGGAGACAGGTGCAGCATAGCATGAGTTGCAGAGCTTCTGTTTCTGACTTTTCTGTTTGTGTGGTGCGTGATGAAGAGTTGGGAGTGAAGGAGAAAAACAAAACGTTAAATAGGATGGGTGAGAGTGGGGTGCGTGGAAAAAACAATTTGTGTGAGGGGTGCCCAAGTAAATTAGACTTTTACTGTAATAAAACAGTAATGTTTGCTATGTACACTAACATTGTTATGGGCCGGTATTAGTTTCTTCCTGCACTCCCAACAGATTTCTCTTTACATCCCATCAATTTTTGGAAACAACTGTTTTACTCCCTTTCAAAAATTACTTCTAAATTAATTTTTTTTATTAATGATTCCGGAACATACATTCCGAAATTAATAAAATATATATTTTTAAAAACATTTTCTGAAACAATAGAATTTTTTAAATAAACTTTTCAGATACTATATACGTTTTGGAATGTATTTTCTAGAGAATCTTCTGGAAAGAGCTTTCCGACATGATGACAAATTACATTGTTTTTTTTATATCAGCAAACAAATTACATTAAGTATTTTGATCATTTTACCTAATTGATAGATTACACGAAGATGGAATTCAGGAAGAAACACCCAACATTATGCTTTAGGCAGTTTTTTTTCCTGCATCCCTACATTTTTCTTCCTGCACCCCACAATGTTATGTAAAGAGCAAACTATCTCTATTATTTTTTAAAAATCCTAAAATGCACTTGAACTCTATTTATTTTTTTGCATTCTGGATTATGAAATCTGGAAAAATTTTGGATTGACACTTCTGGTAAAATTTCGGATCCACTAATCCATAATTCAAAATATACATTCCAGATTTAGAATTCCATTATTAAAAAATAACATTCCAGATCCACCAATCCGTAACAGAATTAAGCTGCAAAATTTGCTTTCAAAATACCCCTCTCGTCCAAAAAAAAAATGATTCAATTTCGGATTGATGAATCTGTAGTACACTCCCAAATTTCAATTTTCAATAACCACGGTACCCTTTTTCAAATAAAATATCAAGGTCAGTTTCAAAATTTAAAAAATTGTGGGGGTGCAAAAAGAAAAACGTAAGGATGCAGGAAGAAGAAGCCTTTGCTTGATATTAATATTGAAAGCCCATAGAATTCGACTTTTCTTATGGGCCTAAAGTCTTGTGTTTGTTCTCTTTCTTTATTCTTATGTGTGGCTTCTTCTTCCTACACTCCTTACGTTTTTTTAATAACGATGTTGAGGTTAAAGACACTTTTAACACATTCATTCTTTATTTTTTTTTATATCTTTTAAAAATAAAATTGTAACGGAATTAAAAATCAAACAATACTTCAAATGTAATTATTAACCTTAAATATCGTCTCAACGAGATTGAAAAAACAATTTTCTATCTTAACCACTAAAATAATTTATGTCAGATATTTTATATGACCAATTTGATAAAATATTTTATGTACAAGATCTTGTTTATGCCAGTAACATAAATATAAAGATTCTATTAATTTTTGATACATTGAAATTATAAGAAAATTCATATTTTTTTAAAATACTAAAAGAGATTTGGAAAGTATAACCTAAACATAAAGTCTCTATATATGATAAAAAAAACTCGTTCTTATAATTAAAAACTAGTTTGAGAAGTATAATACAACATGTAGATATAGTCCAACAACCAAATCATGAACAGCATCGAATCTTTGAAATAGAATAGTGAAGAGTGGTAGGAAACATGGTGGATGTCTCCTTAAAACAGGCAAAAACATTTATCCAAGAGCTTAGGGATATCATATACTAATACAAGCCAACCATTGTGTTCCACATGTTAGGGCTATAGAACTAGGTTTGGTTTTCTCTTTGCAAAGGGTTGAATTTCTATGTTAGGGTTTGATTGGAGTTGAATCCAAGATTAGCAAAACAAGACAATAATAATATGAGAATGCATGAATCACGATCCTTCAAAGGGCTTTGAAAGAAGAGTTTTGGTGTTTTTTAAGTGCTTAAACAAAGCATCTTCGTAATTTGCTTTCAAAGGGACCATGTATAGATGTGTGTGCTCTCAGTAAACAAATTTTCATTTTATTTTTTATCAGTAAGAAACAATAAATAAATATGAATCACTTATTTCAGATACAAGTTCAAAGCATCTCATATAATACATTTAATTGTTATGATGTTCTTCTCATTATTCTGACAGTAAAATATATTATCATTCTCAAACTGTAGCATATTAATCTCAATCTAATCATTTTTCACTTTAATCCAATCATAAAGTCTTTTTATTGGGTTTTTTTTATAACTTTTGTCAATCCTTGTGTTAAATGATTGGAATAACATACGCGGAAGCAACACATATAATCACGAATCAACTGTAGAAAATAAACAACACAAGATTTAACGTGGTTCGGTCGCTAGCTGCAACTATTAAGTTCTCATTTTTGTCCTGTTGTACACAAATTACAAGTACAATGATCTCTTTAAATACAAATTATAAAAGAGACACAATGATTAAACTGACTCACTAAACATAATGTATAGTCAATCCAATCCAATTGGTCACGACTTCATACCCAATACTAAATAATCACCTTTTCTTATACCCTTTGTAGGATAAAATTGTTTTCATGATGGTAACTCTAAGCAACCATGTTATTCTTTAAAAAAGAAAGCTTTCCTTGTATAATGAACACAATACGTTTTAATTACTGTGTTAATTTGCTAATTATACATTATAATCGTGTTTTAATTTTATCGACCTATTATTTTCATTTTAATGATTATTATAGTTGGTTTTTATCACTATAATTGTTTTAATAATTTAAATAGGAGTTTGTTAATCGAAGTTATAATAACTATGGTCTTCTAAATTCCTGGTAAGTGTTGATGGTATTTTAAAAAACCACAACAAAGTTATAATATTTTGATTTCCTATTTTATTTTTCAGTTCCCACGTTTTCTACACACATTTCAGAGGCATATTACATAACTTTTAACATTGACTTTGGTAGCACACAACTCTAGAAAATGTCTCCCATTCAGACTCTAAAATTCAAAACAACTCTTTCCATTTTCATCTCCTCTTAATCATAAGAAAAAAATTCAGACACACAAAGATTTCTCCCTACTAGTAAAAAAAACTTGTATTAAGACTTTTTATTAGTATTTTTTTTCCTGTTTGATTTTTTTAAAATGATTTTCTACTTATTTTTTCATTTTTTCATGTCGTACTTCTTTATATAACTTTTAGTGATATAACTTTTAGTGGTATGTCACTACAAGAAAATCATGAAATAGAAACCAATTTTTAGAGAGCAAAATAATTAGTTGCAATAGTAACTAAATTAGAAATCATTTTAGAAACTAAAAAAAATGGTTTTTAAATTAATTTCTATTATTGTTAAATAGTTTTTAAATTGGTATTTAATTAGCGGTTTTAACTATCAATAATTTAGTTTCTAAATTTGGTAGCAAAAATCTTAGTTGTGAATTAGATACCAATTTAAAAATTATTTAACAATAATAGAAACTAATTTAGAAACCAATTTTTTTTTTAGTTTCTAAAATTATCTCTAATTTAGTTACTATTACAACTAATTATTTTGATTTTTAAAATATGGTTTTTATTTAATGATTTTCTTGTAGTGTGTTTTTCTTTTGATAATTGTTTTATAAGTTTGAAACCGATCTTCAGTGGCACATCTTCAAGTTTCTTTCCATGTACAGTTACAAAATTGAGTTACATAAGTTTTAATTTTGATCATATTATATTTTTAATTTAAAATCTTGTAGTCTATCACTTGATGCTGCTTTTGGTTTTGTGATTTTTCTTCTTTTGTTTAATTACATTAGATTTATTGCATTCCATTTGTTGCAAATACAATAATTATACTTTAGCTGAGTTAGTAGTAATCTTTAATTGATTATTATGTAGTTATTTGCATCAAATTATTTTGTGAGTCCAATAAATACTTTTCAGTTGTTGTTGCTTAGCAATAGTAAACACACATAGATAAAATTACATGGAGTTGAATAGTGTAGAAGTCAGTAAGGTAATTATTTCATCAAGGATGCAAGTTATTGAAATTTGATAAGAATGGACAAAATTAAATCTATATTCATGTCAATTCACGTGTAAAGACCCAATTAATCAACTAATTGTCTCAAATTGACTTTGAAAGTTCTACTGTATTTGTTTTGACCTATTAAGTTTGTTAAGATAACATCGTTAGTATCAATCATCGTATTTGGGGTTGTCCTTAAAAGTAAGCCTCAGTGAGTTAAGAGAGAAATATGTATTTAAACTACCATTGACCTTTACTCCTAAATAACGTGAGACTATATACTGATTGTACCGGTATCAAATAGTACTATTTTCAGTACAAGAAAAAAGATAATAAAAAAAAAAGGCATGCTTAAGCACCAAAAAGAAAAGTTTTCCCACTAAATTACTATTTTTCTTTTTAAATATGTATAAAGAAATCTAACATAGAATTTCTCCCTCAGTTTTTCTCTATAAGGTTACGTTTTTTAGATAATACATACACTGATATTTTTTAAAAACTTTCCTGGGTGATTCAACCATGGGTCATTCCCTTTTCCTATAAGTCATGTTTACGGTTTTTAGGTTTTTGTTTATTTTATGATTGAATATTTTTTTTGTTAAGGATGACTGAACATTAAGAAAAACAATGGTTAATCTTCCAATCATAAATTTTTGTTTGTATGACTAAATATTGTCTATCAGTTTTAATATTATTTAATTTAACTAATTTTATTAATTTAGTGTTTTAAAATAGATCTTTATATTGATTCACAAGTAAATAAAATGAAGACGATTATATTTTTTTGTGCGTAAAACTATCAAAGAGAATTGTATTGTGAGTTTGTTATATTTCATGTATCACCCGTAATATTAAAATATTGATTAAATTAATATATATATATCCATATTGTAATTTGAATGTTACTAATTAATTATGATTGTTTTTATATATTAAGTACCATATCAACGAAGTGTTTCTAAGAAGAAACAAATGACGACGAACATTGAAAAATGTTATTTAGTTTTTCATTATATTTAATTTTATGATTAAGAATGATATTGTAATAAGAAGAAACAAGTGACCACAAAAATATTATTTAGTTTTTCATTATATTTAATTTTATGACTAAGAATGATATTGTAATGTTTCACTAGTTTTAACCTTTAAAATTTGTTATTTACATTATTTTTGAAGTTGTAAACTTTGTTTGCTGTTTTCCTTTTATGCATGCTACGTACATTATAAATACAAAATTTTTAAATTTTTTACCTTATATAATTTTTGTTTAGTTGTTTCAGGATTTATGTACATTAAAAAAATACAATCCATTAAAAAATATAGCAAATAAAATTAATCGGGTCTAGAAATCATTGGAAGCAATAGGGGGAAAATGTCATTTTAGGTAACGGTAATTCGTTTGTGGAATCTAAATTTAGTGATTTGTTCGTACCTATATCTAGGACTTGAAGCCAAGTCTCTTGAGGAATGTCCAAAGAAGTTTTAACTATTACATCATTCAAGTTTTATTGTCATAGTATGATTATTATTATACTTATTACTAATATTATTAATTTTGTTATATTATTAATACTATTAATATTACTAATTTTATTATTATTATTATTATTATTCATATTATTAATATAATACTAACTATATTATTAATTTTATAATATTAATAATATGTTATACTTATTAGTTATTATTCTTTATTATTATTATTATTTATGAATATTATTTATGATTTTATAATTAATTATATTATAATAATATTTTTAATATTATGTATATAATTATTATGATAATAGTTGGTAGGTAATAGAGATCCGTAGATAATAGAGATCCATGGGTAATAGTTGGTAGGTAATGCTGAATTTACCTACGGATTCAAATCTGTAGGTAATATCCGTAGGTAATGCTGAATTTACCTACGAATTCAAATTTATAGGTAATATTCGTAGATAATGTTGTTCATAGGTAATATTTGTAGGTAATGCTGAATTTACTTATGGATTAAAGTTCGTGGGTAGAAATTCATAAATAATACTGATTTTTTTTGTAGTGACTTAAATTTATGGGTTTGAGATTTTTAGGTTTGTTAGGGTTTCTAGACCATTGTTTTAGAACTTTTAGGTTTGTTGGATTTTGGGTTCTATAAGGTGTAAGGTTTCAAAAGTTTTAAATGGTTAATTAGGAAACATGGATTATCGAACTCTATATCCCTAAGCCAAATTTGTGTTGATTTTCGAAACCATTGACTACACATTGGGCAAGATCCTAAAGAAATTAAAGAACACTTAATAATTAAGCAATATATAAGAATTTTTTTGGAAGCTTTCGAAAAAGATGAGCTAGTATGTAAAAATGACAGACAATGTGTTGTTTGAATAAATGTTTTTGTCGTCATAAAAAATACAAGACCATCGAGCCTTTATTAGATGGTTTGATGAACAAGATATCATATGTTGTGTTTATGTTTTTATGTTTTTTATGATAAAAAATGACTAGATGATTTGTATATTAAAATATCTTAGAAATATTTCTATAACTGCAATATTCATTAGATGGTTATATAGATGATCTGAGAGTCTATAACATATATTCATTAGACGGTCTAATAAGTTTTGTTAAGTGCATAACATAATTCAAAATTGAATGTGTTACTTAGTTCTAACCAAAATTTCCAGAAATATAGTATAAAGTACACCCTTCGAGCATTTACAATTTTGTTCATGATAAAAGATTTGACTAACATGTTGAACAAATAATAATTTTTTTATTATAATTGTTAAAAAAATATATTCTAAATTCATATATCTATTGAAACGACATTCAATTAAAGAGATTTTAGGTAAAAACGAAAAGATTTGAATCTTCTCATTAACTTTATTTGTCCCTATTTTTTTATGTATATTTAAAATCCATATTTTTCTAAATAGATTTGTTCAAATAAATCTTACGAATATCTCTCCTAATGAATTGCAAATATCTTATGATCTTCTTAAAAGAAATAAATTGAATAAAATAAAAATCTTAAATACCCTATTTCCTTATCACATATTTTATAAAATGAAACAATTTTCTGATTATATTTGATTTATTTTTACTAACTCATATAATAATATTAATATAGTGATACATAATACATAATAATAATAGTACTTCATGTCATCATATTCTTATCAACAAGTTAAATTTTATTGGTGATTTATATTATTTATCAATTTTATAACATTATTATTATCTTAATGAAATTAACTATATTGATTTATTTCTAAGAAGAATAGGATCAAAGAAACAAAATTTTAAAAAATATGACTTAAAAAAAACTATTTGAACAACAATCTTTCTCAGCAAGTACGATTGCACTAATAGAGAAATATTTATGATCTATACATAGATACATGTGACTTTTTTAAGGGATCATATAACCACTAAATATAAAAGTTGATATATTTTTTAGGAAATTAATTAATGTTTTATTAAAAATTAATAATATCAATCCATTTATATATAATTGAATGGAACTTCAACACTTACGCCGCATCAAATTTTATGAAATAAAAAATCAATTAATATTTACTCTTTCTACTTATTTTGACAATTGATATTTATTTAAAATCTAAATATCATTTGATAAATAATACATATTAAAATTAACAACTGTCTCGTTTATATGAAATTTCACCTGAATATAAAGTATGAAAACCGTTTAAAAATATACTACAAAAATATTAATTTATCGATGCTGAAGACATGCAGAAAAATATTATCAATAAATTTGTATTATAACATATTTTTTATAATAAAATATATGTTGAGAAATTATCATTTACACGTGTAATTGAAATGACATTAAAATACATGCATAACTTACATATATACAAAAAGAAAATAAGGAGTTTATTATCAACGGATAAAATAGAATAATACAATTATGACTTTTAACAATTTCCATAAAAGTTTAGAATTAATTGATAATATGAATTTTTTTATGTGATTTTTATTTGGAGATTGAAAATTCACATTGTTGTATCAATATTTGACACATTGATCTAAATAAATTTTAATTTTGAAATAAATAAGTTTACTTCATCTTTACGAAAAAGGAGAAGATTTTTTGTTCTTGTTGTCTCACTTTCTCTTTAATAAAATAATAAAATATAGCATAGTGCAAGCTTTTGCTTTCTACCAAAGTTTATATTATATTATCACCAATTCAATTTGGACACACAGGTGGGTCAAATACTTTATATTATCAATTTATAATACTATAAATATGTCTTTTTCAATACATAAATATTTATTTTAACCAGTAATAAAACTATGTACGCATCTGTATACAAAGGATATAAATTAAAAATATACATATATTAAAAGTAACCCTTCATATTTATAGAAATCATATATATATATTAATCCAATTAAATAATTTGGTTTCTAAAATATAATAATACTAATACATAAATCTCTAACAAAACATAAAATACAAACTTTATGTTGATATTATACTGTTATAGAAATTTACAGTTGTGTATATCCATTCAAACTATTTATTTATAATAAAATTAAATAAGATCAAATAAATAAATAATAGAATTAAGAAAGGTAGTTAAGTAAGAAAGAGTTTATATATGAATTAATACATTATTTGTGAACTTTAAGTAAGAAAGACAAAGGGTGATTTCGTTGACTGCATATTATAAATGTTGCTGATTCCAAAATATATATATATATATATAAATTAATTAATTAAGGATAAACATGAAAATAGTTTTCTAAATAAATAATTGTCATAAACTAATTTGTTGATCACTGTATTATTCATCAAATATGTATTAAGAGTTATTTTCATTTTCATTATTTTATGCATTAATTTTTTATATTTTTTTTTATGTCTCATAACGTCTCTTCGAACACATTAAACTATATATACTAACTACATTGATCAACACGAAATCCTTATAAAAACATTTGATATGCATGATTTGATAAGTTCAAGAAATATATCAAATAGATTTTTTTTTTTTATAATTTTTTTCCTAAATATTACATTACCCTAATATGTCACTAAAAAGAATAGATTTAAAATAATAATGTAAAAAATGTAGAACTTATTTTTTCTTAATTTTAATTAAGTTAACAAAGTGTTATTTTGTACTTCATATTTTTATGGTATTTTCAGCGGAATTGTTTTTATATATTTTAGTTGTAGAGTGTCACTTATTAGGTGTCTGAGTGGTAAACACAAATTTTCATGCATGTTTGGTTTTTTTAAGTTAGACATAAATTTTTCATGTGATAAAATTAAAATATTTTTAAAAAATCCATATTTATTTATTTACTAATAAAAAAACTATTTATAATTATATCTAAATTATTAAATTTTAACAAACAAATATAAATATTGCATATATTATCACATTCCTCTTAAGAGTATTTAACTATTATCTCATATTCAAAGCAATAGTATTTATCACCTTAGTGCACTATATACTATTATTTTAATCACATCTCAAATGCAAAATAATCTTTTTTGGAAAACCAGTTTTTTTTTAAAATGAGTTTTTCAATATAATATATAACACTAATTTTTCACTATATAAATTGTGTCATAATATATGGGTTCAACATATTTTATTGTTAAATTTTAAAAACTTCATTTATAATTTTTAGTGAAATATTTTTGTCTGAAATATTTTTTATTTATTAATAAAATTCAGACTCAAAATCGTATTTATAATATTAAAATTTATCATGACAGGCACCACAACTTATTTATCAGTAAAATATAATATAATTAAGAACACTCAAATACTTGTTTATTTATTGGTTTTTGGAATAAATCATTTACTGCTATAAACTATGTAAACTCCCTTATTTATGTGAAGATATCTGAACTCATGGTTTTTGGAATAATAAATAATTTACTGCTATAAAGATGTGTGCAGATTAATTAATATAATAAAAACAAAATGCAGAACTAGGTGCCAAAAATCAATTAAATAACTCATATTTCAGGTTTCCCACTTGTGTTGAACATAATAATATTTCAAATGGCTTCACTAAAGTGAGATTTTTTTTTCTTTGTTAAATATTATCAAATAATCATTAAATAATTCAAATATTATCCTAATTCTTACTAATCTGTATGTAACAGATTCCTTCTATCTGGAATAACAGTAAGTAACTTTAGGGTTTTAATTTGTTTTTTAAGTTGATTGCTTTTAGTTTTCTTTTAAACATTAACTTTTTTATTTTAAGATAAGATATATTAGTTAATTAATTTTCTGACTGGGTAAAAATAAAGATAAGGCATTATTAAAAAAATAATATATAGAAAAAAACTTATATTACAGTTACTATAACTGATGAAAAAAAAAATTGAAACTATACATAGAGAAGGATCATGAAATATAGAATACAGTGTGTAATAAAGAAAAAAAAAAAAGAAAGAAAGAGAAGGAGTATATACTATATACTATATACTATATACTATAGATTATGCAGATATTGATATGATACTACCAACATTAATATAAGATATTAAATGATGGTATATAATAAATTATATATATAAAAAAGAACCCGCTGTTGAAACAGCCCACTGGAATGGCAAACATGGCCCCTGGTTTTCTGATTTTGCTTCCAAAAATCAACTGTTTTTCTCTCTCAACTAACCCTGCCACCACTTCTTCTACCTCTTTTATATCAATATCAATCCACATTCCTTACCCACCTCTGCTTCACCAGCACAATTTTTCATGCCAATTTGTAAAGTTTTCACACCAATTATTATTGTTGTTGTTATTACTAGGATCATATAAACCTTTTACCCCTCACACCAACACAACACACTACCAACAACATCAACTGTGAAAAAAAAGTACAAAGAAAATAGTTGCACATGTACACAGTTAGAGAAACTCTACCCTTGTAGCTCATTATTAATTTTTTTTTAACTTGTCACATATCACTCTACCCTTTTCCCCTGTTTTTGCTCTGTTTCTTCTTCTGGGGTGTCTTTGTTTTACATATTGGAGAGGCTTTTGGGGTGCCCATTTGGTGAATTTGAGGCTTTGGGGGTGTTTTGGCATTGCATTATTGAGTTGGTGGGGGAAAGTTGAGACCTTTTTTGGTGGTGGTGGTTTTGGATGGGGATTGAGAAGGCCTTAACTGAGAGAAAAGGAAGAGAATTTTGTGGAATTTCGAGGGAAACCATTGCCAGCAGTAACTCACGGCGGAACCGGCGGCGGGAGAGGAAGAAGCCGCCGGTTCAGATGCTGTTCGAGACTTGCAAGGTTGTCTTTGCCTCTGGGGGGACAGGCTTTGTTCCTCCCCTTCGGGACATTGAAAAGTTGCGGTCTGTTCTAGGTACTATACCATGTTGTTGTTTTTCTCTTTTTCTTTCTTCTTTTGATTTATGATTGTGGCATGTGTTGTTGCTTGTTATTGGTTGCTTTCCCTCTCATCTGGGTGTCAAAATTTTGATCTGGAATGAAAATGTTTCAATTTGTGTGTTTTTCATCTTGTTGCAAAATGTAATCTCAATTCTAATGTGGTATGGGGAAATATGTTGGATTTTTCTCTTCTTATTGGAATTGTAATAATTTAGTTTGGTCATGGAGTTTGTATTGTTGGAGGGAGGGTGGGTGTATTTTATTTATTTAGTATGTCTATTTAATGTCCCAATACAATAAAATAATGTGAATTTTGATGTGTATGCTTTTGGCAATTGCTTCAATATCACAAATTGCACCAAACTTGTGTGGGGTTTCTGCCTCTTTTATATTCTAATTCTGTGTCTTAACGTGCATGCATGTGTCTTGCATATATGTTCCGAGGTTTCTGCATTGGCTATCAAATAAAAAATGCTTGTTATCATGTGCCTGGTGTGCCCCCACGGATATATATTGACATTGAACCAATTTCACAGTGTGATGTCAACTACGTGTTTAATTCTAATATGAATGACATCAAACATAGTGAAATCCCTTTCTTCTCTCTCCTCCCTCATTTTCTCATGTGGATAATTTTGATTCTCTATATCATTATTTTGGGGCTATTTAGGTGATAAAATTAGCTAGATTAATGGTGATCCAAGACTTGAAATCCTATTATTAGGTGGGAGACAAGACAACCAATCAGTGGATTTGCTAACAAGTTGAATGCTTGTAGCAATTTTTTTGTGTGATGATGATTGCCAAAGAGGGAAAATAAAAATTATTCTGTTTTGGAGGCCTATCACAACACTCTCATTGTTCAGTGGGAGTTGTTAAACATAGGAATGCTACTCATAGTTGGTTTTACATGTCTGAACCATAATTAATGCACATAGTGAACTTTTGTTGTATATATGTTCCTTTGAAACCACTAACTTGCTTAATCAGTTGCCTGGACCACAGGTAGCTGTACAGTGATGTCAAGAATTATGAACCAATTGTTTTTAACTGTTCTTGTTTTTTTTCTTTGAGTTTAATTATATATGTGTCATGAAAAACATGCAATGCAACTCCTGTGGTCTCTCTTTGTGCAGATGGAATAAGGCCAGAAGACGTTGGTTTGAGACCTGATATGCCGTATTTCAGGACTAGTGCCTCTCAGAGAGTGCCAAAAATCCAGTACCTGCATATTTATGAGTGTGAAAAGTTCTCGGTATTTGCACATGCTAAACCTGAAACTGATTTCTTGGTATGAGAGTGAGTGCTGTTTTGGTGTTGATGGTGACCTTGTTTTGTTGTGTCTTTTGTTCAGATGGGAATATTTTGTTTGCCACCTTCTGGGGTTATCCCTCTTCACAATCATCCTGGAATGACGGTTTTCAGTAAGCTACTTTTTGGCACTATGCACATCAAGTCATATGATTGGGTAGTTGACATGCCTCCTGAATCTCCTAAAATCATCAATCCCCCAGAAAGTGAGCATTTTCCTGTTTTTGTAGCATATCCATGTACTTTTTCACTGTGCTTAGAACATGTTTCCATAACTGTTACACGTCTTTCTAGAAAATGCTTTTAGAACAAAAGATGCAAAGAATATCTTTCTTTAAAAGTACTTTCAGAATCCAAATGTACATTCAAAACGATTATCCAAGCATAAACTTATAATGATGCTTTAAGATAACATTTGGTACATGCCCTTCTGTGTTGAACATGCTGTCTGGTTTAAGAATTTGTTTTTGTAATGGAGAAATGTACCTAGAAGGGGTTTTGTTGCCAACTAGAATTATCTTTAATAATCCTATGGTGTGTGAGTTAGAAACTTCCTTAAGTAACCCCAATAGAACTCTCAAATACCACACAAATCTTTCCAATAGTAAAAAATCATCGTGAACTTTTCATCTCAGAATGATGTGATGTGAATATTTTGGTGATGAAAGATTGATTGCTATAGTTCATGGATACTATGTATGGTCATGTCTTTGTTTACTTTTACGGTGTCTGAGTTCAAGATGCTTGGTGAATATATCTTCTCAGTTGATTTTTTGTATTTGGTCAATATATCTCCCAAGTTTCTTTCCTGCTGAAAGAGAAATGCCAATGACATACTTTTTTACATGCCTTTTCATTAGTCTCATTGAAAATAGAGTGGGATCCACATGATTCAGAGGGCCCCACATAAATTTTACTTAATAATAAAGGAGTTTGTTAACAAATATATTCCCTCCTCTCTATGGAAAATGTGAGAGGACACTTTTAGCATGAAAGGGGAATTGGTAAAGTAGCACCAGTTGCTCTTTCATAGTAATTTTTTACTAATTTGTAATTATAAGCACACCTTCTCTAACAAAAAGGCAACTAATCTTTATATTCTAATTCTGCAGACCAAGCTCCTGAGATGAGGCTAGCCAAAATCAAGGTTGATGCTGATTTCACTGCTCCTTGCAACCCCTCCATCCTTTATCCAGAAGATGGGGGCAACATGCACTGTTTCACAGCAGTGACAGCATGTGCATTTCTAGATGTTCTTGGTCCTCCATATTCTGATAGTGAAGGCAGACACTGCACATACTACCACAATTTTCCATTTTCCAACTTTTCAGGTATCTTGCCACTAATGCAGGCATGCATGCACTGTTATATATACCTTCTTTCAAGAAAAATCAGGATATTCATTGTCATCCAAACACAAAATATCATATAAGATTAGTTTGTTAACTTTTTTCTAATAACTACTTTAAAAGTTATACCAACCATGATTTTACAGATCTGTGCATAACATACACTAAAACCAAATATTGTTGCTACTTTTTATTGTAGTTTAATTATTTCTATTAACAATTATGGATGCACATTATTTCAATTTCCAGTGGATGGATTATCCATACCAGAAGAGGAAAAGAGTGCTTATGAATGGCTACAAGAGAGGGAGGAACTTGAAGACTTGGAAGTAAAAGGAAAAATGTACAGTGGTCCAAAGATTGTGGAGAACTAAATGGCTAATAATCTTATCTTCTCAGATCACATACACTATCTTTCAGTTCCTGTGCTTAGTTGCTGCAGCTGCTGCTGCTGCCAAATACCTTTACAGATAATTTTTCTGTTAATTTCTTTCTTTTTCAAGTAGAGAAACAACTCCTGTGTTCTTCTTGTACCTTTTTTTTTTGTATTCTTAGTGTTTTTGTTTTCTTTATGAAACATGAGGCGCTTGCCATGCACTTGGTGCTGTTTTCAGTCTATATAGTTCTTTTGTGTACATACCAAGAAACAGAAAAGGATAAAACTCACTGAAAATTAAACTTAAATGAAGTTGCAATTTGTAGGCTAGTTGGTTATTTAATTTAGTTCACTCTCTTATGATTTAAAGCAGCTACTATATATACAATTCATGTATATTAATAACTTGGTATGCAATGCTTCAGTAAAGAACACCAATATATAGTTTTCAAATATAAAAAGGTTGAGATATAAGATAGTGATAAATTTTGGTAAGTTTTATTTCTCACTTGGAGAATCTCTTTTCTAGTTTAGGAATGAAACAATATTTAAAAAAAGAAAGAATATTAGAAGTGTTGCTATTCCTTTTCAAATGGTGGAAGCCTTTAGCAATTAAGAAGATTATATAATAATATTGTATATACTTTTTTCTTTACCTTATACATTATCATACTAATAATATACACTATGTAAAACATTTTAAGGTACTATGTTTGTTTTCTAGACAGGACCATTTTCATAATAACTTCAATATATATAACTTTATCATTTTAATTTTATTACGAGTAAAGACAAAAAAAAGCACAATGAAGAGAACAACTAATGTAAAATACAAACCATATTAAGAAAAACAAAGAAATCAACAAAAGAAATTAACAAAAATATAAGTAATATTGCTTATATGCAGCATATTTTCGTGCCTATGCCCTCACAAAATCAGAAAAGAAGAAAGAAGATAATGCTATAGTCGAATTGCTTAACCTTTAATTATTTGTATTAATTATAATGCTTTTGTGAATTTGTTTGAGGACTGAGTGTAACAAAAGATGTTTGGTGTGTATTGATTTGACTAAAAATTGGTTATCAGGGATCTTATAGGGTAGATATTGTTTTCTGTTTGTCGTAACTTGTATTTGAGAATTGGTTGATGATATGTAGAGATCGTAGTAGAGTCTCTAGTATAGTTGTAGGTTAGGTGTTACTAATTCATTTTGACTTGTTTGTATAAAGGTTAAGATAATTTTGAAATGTCTGTGTATAAGGGTTGGAACACACCTAAAGTGTCTTTTTGTGAACATCTTAGATTATACAAAGATTATACAAAGACAAAAGACGGTTCAAATGATTTTCTGTGCTGCTATATATATATAAAGCTTTATGTGTTATATGTGAGAATAGTTGCATGCATGCATGAATGATGCTGACATCATAATTAAAGTGATATATATATGTGTATATATAGGTATTAAACTAGGCACGTAGCTCCCATGGTGTGTGTATGAGAGGGTAACTGTTGGAAAATGTTGCTGCTGAATTTTATATATATATATATATATATATATATATATATATATATATATAGTTTATTAGGTTCTTCTTGACCTTAAGGGACAAGGAAAGGTGAGAGAGAAGATTTGATGCACGTGACAGAGACATGAAACCTTAGAATGCAAGTTGAAGCTAGCTGGAATGTCCAACGTAAGGTGACTCCTGGAGCAACAAGAGGGTCAGAATTTTCACACACAAAAATAAAACATTAGCAGAGAAAATGGAAATCGTTTTCCATTTTTAAGATTCCTTCGTACAACTTGATGTGTATAGATAACTTCATTTTCGTACTTATCATTTTAAAAAATAATTTAATAATTCACAAGAGGTTTAAACTATGAACCAAATAAATTATTGTATTAATTAAACAAGTATTTTTGGTTCTTTGATCTGATCAGGTTTGTAGCCTGGATTCACAACAAAACTGCAGGGTTTTGGCCCAACTCAAACTTTGCTATCAGCAAAGAATTATTTAACATTTTTCGTACATATCAAGATATCATGTACCCTTCTTTTGGATATATACATTTTTTATAATAATCTTTATTCATGGCTACAATAAAAATTACAAATATTTTAAGTTTTAGTTTTTGCTTATGTTTTTATAATGTGATTCAAAATTTCTGAATGTGAAGCTTATTCCAATGTTTTTTTTATCAGTAATAAAAAATAAATAAATGGGAAGCACTTCAGGGATGGTCCAACCCTTTTACAAGAATACATAGAATCTAAGATCTAACTTGACACTTAGAACAACCAGACAAAAGACCAACCAAATCAAGCGCTAACTAGCTTTACCGAATCAGCCGTATACAAGTCAAAGGATCCAGAACCCAACAAGGGTAGGAAAAATAAACTACGCGGGACTTTGCAGAAATCCAAGACCACACCTTTACTTGCGCCGAGGCAAAAACTTCTAATACATCTGCCACTCCTCCATTAAAGACGATCGAGTTCCTATACTTCCAAATTTCACTCACAATTCCAACTCAAATTGCCCCCCAAACATCATTAATCGAATCAGATGCCTGACTCAACCTGAATTGGATAAAATTTTGCATAGGATCCTAATGGATTACGAATGACACTCCAAGCCACTCAAAGCAAAGACACCAGACCCTCCAAGCAAAGTCACAAACGGAGAACAAGTGACTCGGCGACTCTTCAACCTTCCCACACAAGCAGCATACAGGGTTTTCAACCACCACCCCGCGCCTTACCAAATTAACCCTAGTCGCAATCCTATTCTCCAACACCCTTCAGGCAAAAAATACAACAAAAGGCAATACTTTACACCTCCACAACCTACAATAGATCGGAGAGAACTCCCCATCACTTTCTTACCTTAATATAAGCTGAGTTAACAATAAAACTTGCTGCTATCCAACCCCAACCCCCAGCTTATTCCGATGATAGACATAAATAAAAGGAGTTATTGCTATTAGTTCATATATGGGCAAGTGGCATGAATAAATTATATTATTCAATATAATTAATTTGAGTTAATTGTATACTTTGGTATTATTTTCAGAATTTTGAATATTTTCAACAATGTTATTAGTTGATTGCTAATTTAACATGTTTATGTGATGGATGATGTTGATGTGGATTGAAGATGTGAGATAATAACAATAAACTAATGATATGATAAAAGAATTACATATTTTTATTTACTTTCATATTTTTATATATTTTGCCATTCAAAAGTTAAAACCTTACACATTTTATTGTAGTTTAGATTTTTGCATTGAAATAAAACCAAAATATAAAATGATGGACTAAAATATAAAAAAAAAATTAACTACTTTCACTCTGATTAATAACACCAGCCCAAGAATATCTTTCTATTTATTTTTAATGATTTTTTTAATTATTGATATCAAGTTTCAATGAAGAAAACATGAAGAACAAAACTTTCTTTTGTTAAATGAAATTAGTTAAAAATATATTCATTAATAACAGAATTAACTACTTTTATTTATGTTTGAATCTGGAGGGATTAATTGGTAATATTATGGTTTTGGTTTCCCACTGTTCCTTGCTGATGGATATAAGCATATGAAGTGGGCTTTTTTAGGTAAATTGGTGGCAAGTTCTTCCTGCACCATATCAATTTCAACCTAACCCTATCATTATTCATTTTTTTCAAAATTATTTTTTATTTTGGATTTGAATATCCAGAATTCAAAAATTATAATTCAAAAGTTAAATTTTTGTTTCAGAAAAGGAAATCCAAAATGCAAAAAATATATTATGAGAAAAAATATCCAGAACATAAAATCTGAAAATACATTTTGGAAAAGAATTTCGGAAATCAAAAATGTATTATGGAAAAAAAATTCTAAAACACACAATCTGAAAATGCATTACAAAAAAGAATTTTCAAAATTGAATTTTTCTTTAGGAAATTTAAATCCGGAAGTATTCAAGAAAAGGAGATCCAGAAGTATATTTTTATCCACACTCTTATTTCATTTAAGATCATTTTTGTCATTTCACAAAAACATTTTCGTCATTTTTAATGACAGATTGACTGCGGCTTGAAATTGATATGGTGTAAGAAGAATTTTCCTAAATTAGTTTGAGAATGGTTTTTGGGAAGAGTATTTCTTTTTCACCCCTATGGTTTCCTTTTGTATCCCAAGGATTGTTTAAAACACAAAATTAACCTTAGACATCCACTGTCTCGGTTAGTCTCTCTTTTGGGTTATGTGATATAGGAATTTTTCAAATTATAAAATTAAGAAGTGTTTTTTTAAAGAGTAATTTCATATTGTGTAATTATAAATTTTACGAAGCCTATTCTAAATTATAAAAATTTAAAAGTCATTTTTTTTTTGAAAAAAATGACTTTTGAATGTGAAATCTAGAATAGACTTTTAAAATAACTTTTGGATTGTGTAAGTGATTATAAACTTATGGATTTGAAAGTTACATATGAATTGTATAATTTAGAAGTTATTATATAAGTTTATTACGAATTGTTCAATTCTAAATTATGACTAGTGATCATGTGTGATAACTAAGTAGGATTGAAATTTGTACATGATGAACATCTAATTGAAAACTTCCAACAATTTCACCTTATGAACTTGAAAAAAAACAAAATAGAGTGTGCAAATGAATGTAGGTAAGAATTATATGGAAGATATGGAACCATAGGAATATAATTATTTTTAAATAAGATAGTGTAGATGCATAAGAACATTTTTGTATAGCACAAATAAATGTTTGGACATTGATAAAACATAAGATACCTCAAGCCTATTTTTCTTATTCTGATTGGGTACAATGCCCAAAGCTATGTCTAAAAAGGTTGTCAACAAAAGTTTAAAGCATTTTGTGAGGTCAAAGTTTTTTCTAGTTCTTGTCCCTGGATGTGGTAGAACTAGCATACAAGTACACACAAGACAACAACAATGATATGCAACATGTTGTTCTTAAAGCATAGGTATCAATGAAGAGGAAAGGAAGACAAGCACCAAATAACCCTTTCTCTTTAGAGGCACCTCAAAGATACATGATGATAGTCGCAAATGCTTTTAAGTTACATGTCAAAATTATGCTATTTGGGGTCTTGTTCATATGAATTACAATTTGCTATCTATGTAGCACAGATACTGATACGACACAGTACATAAAATCTCTAAAATGTAGGACACATGGACACAAATCTATATATTATAATTATGAATTATATAAATTGACAATAAAGATTTATGTGCACAAGTATGTTCTAGATTATTTTTTGGAGTAGATGTTTTTCATGATTGGTTCACAAGGATTTGTTTCTTATTTTTATAATCATCATAGCAATTTATACAATAAAGTTTGAATTTTGAGAAAATTAATGTATTTTTCTTTTTTAAAATTGTGTTAGAACCGTACTAGAATTATCTTCTGAATTACTTTTTGAATTGGACACTTCACGGATACGTGTCCTACAGGTGTCATACGAGTGTCGGTGTACGGTATCGAACACCGACACGTCATTTAAGAGGAGTGTCCGAACTTCATAATTTGCTATATTTTTGTTAGATGTATATGTTTTCAATGATGAAAATCTGTTATGTTTCAACTTGTTGGGATGGAAATGAAGGACCTTTGCCAAAAGGAAGCCACCATGTCTTTTGATTCCTAATTTAGGTGATCATTCTCCTAAAACCTTCAGTTTTGCCATTTTATATCCACCATCAATATGATGTATTAGCTCATATGTAAAGTAGATGCAGGATGTCTATGAGTTGTATTATTTGGTCTATGACTTTTCTGGAGTTGACACATATAGTTTATCCTTTTATAATAGGATTAGAATATCCATTAAATATTTTATTTTATTATATTTTGCTATACCTAAGTAAAATTTTGGAATAAGTTATGAATTGTGCAAAAGGAGCTTTCCAATTCATAAGCCTAATTTTGAATTATACAAGTCTTCCTATAACAGGGGTAAAATAGGAGTTGCAATATTTATAGGAGTACAAAACAAAAACATTGAGATGTAAAAGGAAATCCATTTTTGGAATTTTGGTTTTAGACTCAACTAGCCCAAACCATTGAGCCCCTTATTCAAGAATTTTACATCAATCCATCTTTTTCATTTCTATTCCCTTGTTATCTTTCATTTAAAAATTGCATGTTGAACTTGAATAAAGGAATTTGAATAACTCTTTGACCATAACAAGTGTTTTTATTTTTCAACCAGCAAGCCAAGGGAATTTTGGCTTCACCTTTTGTATACACTTGAATCCCTTTTGCCTTTTTATCTAAACAACAACATAACTTGATTATTATATATGTTTACTGGTTTTCATTAGAGGTATCAAGAGTAAAAAAAAAAAAAAAAACTCTGCACGATTTTTTAATATTCATATCATTAATATATATATATATATATATATATATTTTTTTTTTTTTTTTTTTTTTTTTTTTTTTATAAATTTTTTTTTTTTTTTTTTTTTA
>Ga0123342_1000896_pt1 | contig 49453 bp, 21 predicted proteins | sample Turbeawhitnodule_FD_89960 | JGI IMG/M metagenome (GOLD analysis project Ga0123342, IMG submission 89960) | Root nodule microbial communities of legume samples collected from Mexico - Turtle bean Mexico white nodule | ecosystem: Host-associated > Plants > Roots > Nodule | place: Mexico: Nepantla...
AACCCAACAGTGAAAGCAGGGGGTTCAGGTGGAGAGCACAAGCCTTTTAATCCAATCCTTCTCGGAGCATTCCCCACAAGCGTCGCATGAATCTCGGTCAGCAGCACCTGGTTTTCCAACACAGTGACGTTTATATTTCCTTGCATATCTAATTGAAAGTACAGATAAATAGAATCGATCAACTCTTGAAGTTTCTCTTGGGAATTCGCCTTATAACAGAAATTCCAACAATCAACTTTGGAGCACTCCTTAACAAGCTCCTTCCCCTTCTCTATCTGATCAATCAGCTTCTTCGTTTCCTTAGCTGGTTTATCCAATCGCTTGTTAATACCATCTATCTTCCTAGCCACAGGTTCTACTGTTTGGAGGGTGGCATGCAATTTTTCTAGGGTGGATCTGAACTTCACTGCCCTGTCTTTCATTTCCACAACAGTGCTCAGCAGTTCATCAAGCACTTTTCCAAGAACAGCATCAAGAACCATAGCCATGACTACTGCCCACAGAAACTAATTAACTAAAAACACCCAAAATCAGAAACTTTGATCTAACACTGGTATCTGAGTCAAACAAACTCAATATAAAGGTACGGGCATTAGGAAAATAGCAAAAAAGTGGTGAAATAATACAGAATGCTAACAAAAATTATCCGAAGATTCTTTTTCTTTTTCTTTCAAAGACCTTGTTACGTTGGAGAATCTGGTGCCAGATGTCTTTGTTCACACCAATCAGAGGATATAGGAAAAGATGGCTTGATAGCTTGTTTCTCTGAAAACTGCAAGATTCTCTTGGATTTATAGGATTTAGTGTTTCTTTTTTTTGTTTTGACGAGGCCCTTCGCACTAAACCGTGTTTCCGATCGGCTTCGTTTGCTCTAAAACGTAGAACTTTCCTTAAACAATGGTTACAAAAAATTTCTTTGACTTGGCTTTGGGGTCAGTGAGACCAACGATGTATAATTTCAGCCAGATGAGGTTCACGCACAATCAAATGTTCACACTGACACACGCTAGTTATGATTTTGTCTAAATAATTGTGATTATTATAAATATAATAATAATTAGTTAGAGAAATTGTATTTTTTTTTCGTAAAATTTAATGGGAACACTGAACACATTAGTTCCAAACACAGGCAAAGACTTTTATGACTCCTATTGTCGTCGTCAACGTTGGCAAGTAAATTAGTTTCAGCCCTTAGACTTAAATGCTATTATATTATTGGGTGTTTTTTCTCATAGAAATTGTCCAATTTATTTCGTTAATTATAAAAATGTATAAAAAAAATTGTTTACAATCTTGAAAAAAATCATGTTTGTGACATGTAAGTTCAGTTTAAAATGAAACAAAATGAACGTATATCAAAGTTGTGTTATGATAGAAGAAAGACTTTGGTTCAAAATAGTTAGGTCTTAAATCGTGCATTATTAATACAATTTTAACTAAAAAATAAAATTAGTATTATTTGAAATCGTGTAAGGATGACAAAACTTCAGTATAAAATAAATCAATTGAAGTTGTGTATGATTTTAATGACCTCAATTATTTTATTTTACATTGTCGTGCAAACATGACACAATTTCAGTCTCTATTAATTTCTACATTTTTTATTTTTCTAACTTTTGATTTTGATTTTGATTTTTTTTTGTTGCTTCCTTTAGGTTTTATAATTATTTTGTTTACTTTAAATACGTGAATGGTAAAATAATTGGTGGTGTTTGTTTGCATGTTTCTCCTTTAAGTTATTTGCATGTTTATATAAGTTTCAAACATTGAAGTATATCATACATTTCTTGAGATTAATTTTAACAGAAACAAAATTCTAATTTGAATAATTTCTGGAAAAAGATACTTTATCTAGTAAAAAATTTATTGCATTTTCTAAAACCTTCCATCTTTGTATGATTTCAAAATGTTCATGCATAAGAAAGTATTAAATGGGATTATTTTGATTGAAACCGAATTAGAAATGCAAATAACTTATGTTTTTGAAAAACTATTCATAATTGAATTACAAAAACTTTCTAGAATGAATTAATCAAGACGTTGATATAGTTATTTGACCAAAAAATTAATTACTCTCATAATGAGTTTTATAAATTATTAATAATTAATTAGAAACATAATTAAATTATAAGTATTAAGTTTAGAAGAATACGGAATGGTTAGACCGTCTATTGCGAAAGCAAAGACTAGATTGTCTATCGCGAATGACAAAGACTAGACCGTTTTGCTCTTTGTATTTGAGATTGTTTTGTAGGTTAAACTCTAGTGAGACGGTTTAGCAAGTTTAACCTAATGAGATCATTTAACATGTTCAACTCTATGAGATCGTGTAGCACATTATAGTATTGTGAGACCATGTAACATGTTTAACAATGTGAGATTGTATAACATGTAAATATTGTAGATTGTCTAAAAATTATGCTTTGACATCTGAACATTAAGAAGTTTTGTTATATCCTTAACACACCTTATAGTATTTGTTATCATCAAAATCTCATAGATTTTATTATCATAAGACCGTTTTGTGGGGTATTAGACTATCTAATAGTGATTATACTGTATAACATCTTAACAGTTGATCTTTGCGTGGTGTGACACCAAGATAAGTGGCACACATTTCCTTCCAATCAAACATTATGCGACCAACAAACGGTGGTCCATCTACTAAGACCCAATTGAAGTGAAATGTCTTGTAATGTAATGGTACACTAGCTAGTTGGAAGGTGGAATGTGCGAGTTTTAGGTCTTCACCTCTCAACCGTTATTAAGACGTGATCCACTTTTAAATGTCTTAGTTTGCAATTTTATCAAATCCTGTTTGTTCCAATATTCGAATTATTAAAAAGTGTCATTGAAAGACAACAAGACTCCATAACATCATGTTTGGGGTTCTGCAAAATTGAAGAAATTAATATTTCATGAAAAGGTTACCATAAAAACTACATTTTGGAGAAAGAATAATATGATGAACTTGCCATAGCAACCATGTATACAAACATATGTTTTTTTTGTTAATTTCACAACAACAATGGTTATTATTATTTATGAATATTAATTATGATTTTATAATTCTTCATATGATATTAATATTTTTAATATTATGTATATAATTATTATGATCATAGTTTATAGGTAATAGAGATCTGTGGGTGATAGTTCGTTGGTAATAGAGATTTGTGGTAATAGTTGATAGGTAATAGATATCTGTAGGTAAAAGTTGGTAGGTAATAAGATTCGTGGGTAATAGTTGGTAGGTAATGCTGAATTTACCTACAGATTCAGAATCTGTGGGTAATTTCCGTAGGTAATGTTGTTCGTAGGTAATGTCCGTAGGTAATGTTGAATTTACCTACGGATTTAGATCCGTGAGTAAAAATCCGTAAATAATACTGATTTTTTTTGTAGTGTATACAATTTGTTCTCGAACGAGTGTTGGGACCTAGAGAACGATTGTTTATGCTTCTACTCTCGGTCGGTCCTTGTCACTCCTCTAAGCTTCCTGCTTCGCCTTCCTCCTCTCGATCGTCTGGTCTCACAAGCTAAGATGATACCTACAGAAGGCACTTCAACGCTCAAGCCAGTCATGGTGTCGACACTCGGTTGTCAAAGTACGGTAGATAATGACGTACCTGATTCTTGGAATTTGTACTATTTATATTACCTCAATGGACCTTCGTTGGTGAGTCGGATTAGGAGGTTGATTCATGTTTAGGGTTGTGTTAAACAACCATTAATTATGGGTTATTTATCAAAATCCAAATATATTAGAATACAAATTAATTGATCATGTACTATTTAGATTTCAGGATGAAGAGGACATACGAAAGAATATGAACAATGGATGGAGCTACGAAAGGTACCATTCCAAAAATTAGGAGAAAATATGAGTTGGGTGAAGTATAAAATTTACTCAGTTTAGATAATATTAGTTTTTTATTTTGACTCAAATTCACGTATTTGGTTAGATTCAACTAAGTTAGGTCTAGTATCAAATAGACAAAAATAGCAAAAGTTTAGAAATGAAAATTTATGATTAAATTTATTATAACCTCAACATTATATGAATATAAAGAAGGAAAAATAGCAATTATTTTTTCTGACATTATAAAATTTATATTCATTTTAATTTGTAAATAAACTATCTCTTATTTATTTTAATAAAATAATACTCTATCTTTTTAGTTTTAAAATAAATATTAACTCTTCGATGTTTTTAATAAATTATATTCATCTTCTTGTTTCTTTTTAAACAAAATAAACTCTTTTTTTCTTATTTTATTAAAAAATTAACAAATTTCTTAAAAAACAAATAAGTAGATTATGAATATTAAAATTAAAGTTTTAGAATATAATTTTTTTAAACAATATAGAAAAAATGAATGATTTAAGATGTTAACACATTATGTGAACAAGAATATTTAACCCTAAACTTGTGTTAAATTTTCATTGTCCACCAAAACTTGGCGACCTTATAGTTTTATAATGTAAAGATCGAAAACAAATACAATATATTCTAGTTTAAAAATAAATATTTATTTTTCATTATGACATTAATAAAACAATAATCCAACTCCTTATTTTTACTTATGTTTATATTTATATTAAAATAATATAAATACGGTTATTCCCAATAATTTGTAGTTTCAAAAAAATTCCACAAATTCCCTTATAATTATATGATGACATGACTTGTGAAAACTCATCACTCTTCATCAGACCTAACACTTTGTTCAAATGAACTCCAACCCATCTTCTACCATTCCTTACGAAACCCTATTCACTTATTTGTTAGTCCTTAAGAACATATATAGTTTGTTAGTCCTTACTCTATTGTGCTTTTTTGTCCATATAAAAAATAGGTTAAGATACATTTTGAAAATCGATTAGTAATATTTTTATGTCTGAATAGAATTTGAGGAGAGGAAGGAAATATGTTAGATAATTTTGTAATATTTATGAAAATAAATAATGGAATACAACATTCAACTTCTTTTTGTCCCACCTCGCTTATTCCTGGCGAGTTCTGGAATCTCATAACCTTCAAAGATGGTGCCAATGTTAATTGTTGGATGGACCATGACCGATGAACTATGAAACTGACACGAACGGGAGGCTCCATTTCCACGCTTCGGATGCAAGATGACACGTTTCATTACTTGGTCACGACTCTCACAAAATTATCACAAGTAAGACAAATTCACATAAATTATGACAAAATTATAGAAATAGATAAAAACAGAAAAATTATAAAAATGAGTATTTCGTAGTAAAAAATGTTATGTAGTTGTTAATGGAACTAATTAAACTTATTTCTTTTAATAAGTCATAAACCCAGTTGATAATTTTGGTTTAAATAAAATGCAAAAAAATCGTAGACTTATTAACAACTTACTATATTTTATTTAAATTAAATTTGATTTTTTCTTTAAAAGAAAATGATAATTAATATTTTTTGAATTTGATCTAATAGTGTACAGATGCGTTCTTTCAAACATTTAATTGACGCTGCATTACGAGTAGCTTCCGTTATGTTTGAAACTCCAGATGTCCTGTATCTTCTAAGTGAAGTCCCAAATGAATTTTATGAATAGTTGACAGAATTCAAACAGGGAAAAAACAAGTCGTAGACTTTGGTTTGATGTTTTGCTTTGTTTTACAAAATGGTTTTCTAAGTAATTATTAAATTGGAAGATAAAAGTTCTAACTCAATTTCATGATTCGTGCTTGAAATATTAAGATTTATGAATTTAAAAAAATGTGGTATTGTTTTGTTTTCTTGAAGTATAAAAAATTTAGATTCAATTAATTTATACAAGAGCAACCATAATATGTATTAACCAAAGCTTTAATACCAATTATTAAAAAATTTAAAAGAAATTTTTGAATCATGTGAGATACACAGTATAACATGTTCTCATAAAACAATTAAAGAATGGTCTTACGGGAATGAAAAGCAACTAAGCTTCAAAATATTAAAATAAATGCTTCTTTCCATGCTACTTTTGTAATGACAACTATTTGAGTTTGATGAACTCAGCCTTTGCTTCCCAATGCAGCAGGATGAGTAGGTTTCATTCATAGCAAAGAAATCAATGATGACTTCTAAAGGCATGCCCTTTGTTTCAGGAACTCCATTATACCAAAACAACACCTTATACCAAACTCTCAAAAGGAAAACTAGAAGCTTGTAATTCAGTCCTTATTTTGGAAAAAAATTTCATTGCCTACTTTAGAAAATAAAATAAAATTACTCAAACTAATTTACTTAGGTAGAAGTTGAATTGTTGTTAATAAGTCGTCTACGAAACTAACGAATCAATTAGTTTTTAGTGTCCGTTGTATTTTTATTTTATACATTTAGTTTAAGTTATTTTCTCTTTATCATTTAAACATTATTTGAATATAAATTAAAAATTGGTTTTTTTAACATTTAAAACGATCATTATATTGCATTACAAGACTGACCCTTAATTAAACTCCAACCATCATAAGTTTTTTATTCTTTTCATAAAAACTAGGCGTAAGATATTATATATAGGGATAAAACATAACACTTTAAGATGAGGTTGGTGCATCACATTTATATAAAGAACAATACTTTTTAAATTCAACTAAAACATATACCATCCTTATCTAAGTCCTGAAAATGAGAATGACAATTTTTGCTTTGTCCATACAACATCCATAGTAAAAAGTATCATTCAAGTGATAATTAACATGGAGTTCAATTATTTTTGTTTTCTTCCTATAGATACAAAATAAAAAGGGTTCCTTAATTGCAAATGTAAGTGATGTGGTTTCAAAAAGTTGATGATAAAATACTACGACAAAACTTTGAATCATGTGATTACAATATAGACAAATGTTCATCTCAATATCGGCTAATTATTCTCAATGAATGTAGTCATTATTGCTGTAAAAAGAAAAAGTAGAAGAAAGAGATAAGGCATCTCCTATCATATGACAAGCTATTTTGACTCCACTTTTTGATGTACCAATTATTCACAACTTGAAAACCAAAAGATGCACTGCTGGAACTGAGGTTATGGATGCACCGCTGGAACTCATTGTATCCTTGGTACATAATTTTTTTTGCATTACGACAGATGTAATTAATACTCAACTACAGTATAGTATCAGTATCCATTGTGGTTTATCACATTTTCTTTTTCTTTTCAATCTAAGATGTTGCTTTTGGGTTTACATTTTGCTCAAGAATCTATGTGATGTTTAGGCAATAATGTGGGTGAACATTATCTTGTGCTTTGTGTGGGTTCATTCTAGAATGTTGATGAGAGAAAATTGAATTTGGGACATTGGTTTAGGATTTACAATCTGCTAAATAATCTTTGTCATACTCAGGAAATAATGTGGGTAAATAGTGTCTCATACTTTGTGTGGGTTCATTCTAGAGCATTGATGGAGAAAGATTCAATAAGGGACGTTGATTTATAGGTTGGCACTTGCTCAAGAATCTATATCTTGTTGAGACAATAATGTGCGTGAATAGTCTCTCATGCTTTGTAAGGGTTTATTGTGAAGTGTCAATGAGTCATATTCAATCTGGGACATTGGTTTAGGGTTGTCACTCTACTCAAGAATCTTTTCCATATTCAAACAATAATGTGAGTGAATAGTTCCTCGTATTTTTTATAGGTTCATTCTAGAGGTTGATGAGGATAAATTCAGTTTATTTGGTTTAAGGTTGATACTCTACTAAAAAAATTCTGTCATGTTCAAAAAATAATGTGTGTAAACAACATTTCGTGTGTGTTCATTTTGGAGTTGACATATTTAATTTGGAAGATTACTTTTAAATAGACACCCTACTTAAGAATCATTGTCCTATTGAGACAATAATAAGGATGAATAGTATATCATACTTTGTATAATTTATCTTAGAACATTGATAGGGACAAAATTATTATAAAAATATAAAACAAAAAAAATTATAATTTATTCTTCTGGTTATAATTAATTAATTTAAAAATACTTATAAGATATTTTAATTCATTCTCTTTTCTTTTTTATTATCCTTTCAAAATTTTAATTCAAACTTTTTTATATTATTATTTCATTTTCATTTTAAATAAACTAATAATCATAATTTTAATTTCAAATAAATTTAAGAAAAACAAATGGTTTCCATAGATTTTTATTTACCTCCGTCTCTCGTACAAATTTAAAAAAACCTCTAAAAATTTAATTCAATTTTCGATAAAGTTTTTTAATGCAAAATATTTTTCTTTTACTTTTTTCTATTTTCAAATATAAAAAATACATTACGTATATTTTTTTTTATTTTATATTTCCAACTGCATTTTTTAAAATTGTTTCAAATTTTTAATTCATGATAAATGTCCAAAAAGTTTTATACTTTCTTATTTTAAAATAATCAAATTATATTTCACCTTACCTAATTTTGTAATTTGGTTTTCTTACAAATCATTTTAAATTTATTTTCCCCATTTTTAATTAATTCTTTTAAATTATTTTTTACCTACAAATTTTTCTTCTTCCCCACTCACCTCTTACATAGCAACAAAACCAAAAAAAAAATAAAAATCCTCTCGAAATCTGGCCACCAGAAAATTGAGTCACAACTGGAAAATGGAGATGGAAATTGGGCTCCCTCAAAAACCTAACTTGTCGTTTTCAGTTCACCTAGTTACGCATTGATTGAAACAAACAAAAAATCCTTTTTTTGATAAAGTTCCAGTGATATAAACAGAAAAAAAAAACAGTTGAAAATTCAACTTCCAGAAAGCCAAAAAAATTCCCTTCAACTACACAGCGAAACGGAATGTTTCTATTGGCAGAAATAGTCTACAAACAGGTTTAGTGGGCGAATTATATAGTCCCATTCTGTACCACTGCAGGAAAAAATAGACTCTTTTTTTCAAATCTTACTACGAAATTATCCTATTTTGTTAAAAAAAATAATGATTTGTTATAGAAGAGTCGAGAAAGTTCTTTATTCACCACCAAAACCACATGGCTCCCAACATACTTCCATAAGAGCTTAGGACTTAAAACTGAAGTCTGAGCCATTCATTTGTAAGTTTTCCTTATTCAAATTATAGTTTTTATATTTTTATTTTAATGAATCAAATTAATATTTTATACATATAACACTAAATTTTGTTTTAACTACCTTGACAGTTTTTTATTATTATACTTCCTTAGAGAACTTTATTTATATATTATACACACCTAGAATTAAAAACATATATTTTGTGTATAGAATTTTTCAATATAATATATAGTTACTTTCTTTTAATCTTGTTATTGTATTTCCAACACAAACCAATAAGAATACATGTTATCAATATTTTCTCACTTGATATAAATTATACATTAATTTTGTAAATGATTAATGTCAGTAAAAATAATTTGAAATAAGTTTTTTTCTCTATTATTCTTAATTATAGTAAAAATAGAATAATAGGAGTTAGTTTGTTAATCATCTTTGGTTATTTTTTTATCGATAATAAAAAATTAATAAATATAAATCATTTCAGGGATGATTCAACCTATATAAAAAAAACTCAAATCTTAAATCTTTTCCACCCAAATCCAAAGCGCTTCGCTAAATTTATAAAAACAACTCACCTGGTTGTACCTAGAGAACCCACATAAAAGAACAAATTTCTGGAAAAAAAAATCAACAAACCATCATCGTACAGATTAAAGAGTCAAGACACCAATTAGAAAAGAAAAAAAACACAGAATAAGACTTGACAGTGACTTACGACAAAACATTTAATTGAACCAAGATAAAAACTTCTAAAACTTCACTCACTCCCTTATTAAAAATTACATTATTCCTAATTTAAATAATAATAATAATAATAATTTTGTCAAAAGACAAAGATAATTTTATATTAATAATAAAATAGGATACCTATCTTTTGTATAGACATTTTCGTACCATTTTAACTAAAGATCTAGTTACAATAAAAAAAGTTATATAATAAAAAAGTTATACAATTAAAAAAATTATTTATTTTTATAATTATTTGTAATAACAAATTATAATTTAATAATATGTTATTATTTTAAAAATTATAATGATAATAAAAAAAACTATCAAAAGATTTTTCACTAGTATATATAATTAATGTCAAATTTATGGACTGGGCCTACGCCAGCGTATTATTCCTAAAAAATCACAAATAAAACGGGAACGGAACCGACGGGAATCGAATACGGGATCCACTTCTGAAACATTTTTACAGCTATTTTTATATAATATTTCAAACATTATATTACCTCCATACGTTTAATAAGCAGATCTATTTATTAAAACAAAAAACAGAGAGAAAAAGAATTGTAGTAATTACTGTACCTTATTTTTTTTATTAAATAAAGATAGGTAAATCTTTACTTTTTCGATAATGTTTTGTTTGGATTTGTTTGGATTAGAACATGAATTTGAAAGTGTGAAAAATGATAGATTTGAATTAAAATGAAAATAAGATTATTTAGATTAAGAAAAAGATGATGAAAAGAAAAGAGAAAATCTATGAAAAATTGTGAATGATATGATAGATATAATTGAATTTTAAATTTTAAAAATTTAAACTAAGATTAAAAATTAAATTAAATTAAAAATTATTATAAAACCTTAATAAATAAATAAAATAAAATTTCAAAATAAAGTATACTAAATAAACTATCAAAATCTAAATTTTTTTTTATATTTTTTATTTATTTAACATTAAACATATATTAATAAAATATTAAATATATCTTATTATGAATTTAATATTTATTATTTTAAAATAAAAGAATAAATATTATTATATTTATTCAATGTAATTGTTATTTTATGGTTTCTTCGCAATTGAGGAAAGAAAGTATGACAAATGCATTTTATCTCATTTTTTTTAATTTAATATTTTGTTTTTCGAACTTTCTTACCTTTCTTCAGTATCTAGCTTTTCATCCCCTAAAACAAACAGATCTTAAATGAAACCTCTTAACTGGTTTCATTTTATACATATTATTCACTATTATTCTTTCTAAGCATCTCTTCTTAATTTTATTATATGTTTATATTTTATCAATAATTTATTTATTAAGTCAAAAGAATAAATAAAATATAAAAATTAATTAAGAGATTTATTTTTATTATTATTTTGCAAAAATAATAATCTTATTATTTATATCAACCGATGAATGAAGAACTAAACAAGATACTTACCAGCTAATCTTATTATTAGTGACTAGTTTGCATAAGCATTTATATGTGGTCAGTGTTTATGACATGAAAACGTGTGTATCTTGACCCTATCCTATATAGAAATATTGATATATACATACTTGTGTAAGTAGGCATATACATATAGAATTGTTTCCACCATGGAAATAAGTATTTGTATTTTAAAGGGTGTTATGTATCTATTTTGGTCACAGAATCAAAGCAGGTACGTCAAACCTCCTCAACCATGCATGTGTTTAGGATCTGTCATCATGTTTTGTTTTGTTTATTTTTAAGTTTCTAAAAAACACGAACTTAAGAAAATCATTGACACACATGACGAAGTGAATGCAAATGATGCATGCCCTTAATTTTATTTATTTATATTCCAGTAGTGTTAATATAATTTCGGGAAAGAGTTTATAATCTCCGTCACGGTTTTACTTTTAAAAATATTTGAAGGAATTAAAAAAAAATATTTAAATTGTATTTTAATTTAAGTATTAATTAAAAATAAGTTAATACTATTTAAGTAGAAACATAAATTTATTGACTTAAAATTTTGATTTTAACTTTTCATATAAATTTATTGATATTAAATGTTTGCAGGAACATGCATATTCTAGACTATTCTGCTATTCCTATCCTCACATAGAAGGCAGGAACCAACATGCACGAACCACCTTCGTTACGCTGTCGTTTTCACCGCAAATGACGCTAAGCATAGCATGTGTTTATTTTTATTGTACTGCCAATTTCCTGCACCTCATGTGCTACTACATGCCTATTTAATATACCATAACTTTTCTTTATCCTCACTATTTTCTTTTTCTTTTTTTCTTCTTCTTCTCACAAAAAATACAAGGACAAAAGCTGAAATAGGAGAAATAAAATAATTTATCCAAACATATATCCTACGAGCATCGAGCGTTTGAATCGTAAATGTTGAACTACATTAAAACAATACTTGCAGCGAAAAAAAAAATACTACTTGTGACTTGTAAATAAAAAACAATTAATTATTATATTGATTAAATTAAATATTATTTTAATTTTTAAAAAATATATTAATATTTAAAATATTTTTAAAATTTTTTTCATGTTAAATTAGTATTTAATTATTATAAACTTTTATTAATAGTAAAAATAACTTTAAATATCAATAAATTTTTAATCTTTAAAATAATAGGTTTTTATTTTTAAAGTTAGTAATTATTTAATGATTTCTTAATATATATATATATATATATATAAATATTATTTTAAATTTTAATTTTGTTTTTCTTATCCGTATTTCGTCTAGTATTCTAAAATTAAAAAGATTCAAATTTTGATTAAGTGTTCCACTTTAATGTTTATTAAAAAAAAAATCATTGTTATATCTGAGTCAAGAACACTATATAGATATAGATGAATAAAACAATTTAAATAATAAAAGTAATCAAAACATATCATTAATATGTAACACTAATACAGACTATACAAGTACTTTCGAAACATTTATTAAGTCTACAACACAATTCAATTGTAATTATCATCGTCCTCGTAATCTCCATCTTCTCTATCTTAATTTTCATGTTGTTTTTCATTAGTGGATTGTGAGCATTTCCAGTTTGATATTGAAAATGTCAACAAATTTTTGGTGCAAAGCATCATTTGTGAAAACTATATAGAACATCATTTCATGTGTTTTTTTAGATATATGAAATTTGATTATTGTTATCATTCTTGCATATTTGAATAGCAATGATTAACTTGACTTTTTGTCTTCTGAGAAATTGAAAAAACATGATAAATACTGTACATTTTACATCTGTTCTAGTTTCCAACTAATGTAAAATACCATATTGTACCTTGATTATAGTATTATGCATCCATTGTACTTCTAACTTATCTAAAATATGTTACATCAATCAACATCATTCCAATATAAAAAAATCACACATTTTACTTTAAGCACACTCTACCAACAATGTAAAAAATCCAATTTTCAAATTGGCTATTAACCAATATTGAAAATCCTTTTATTTTCTAAAAATCAATGCAGAATATATAAAATAACTTCAGTAATGCATACATACGCATATTTATGTAAATAGATATAACAAAATAGACGGCTGGTAAATACTTTCAATTTCAACATTTTAGATGGTTGGAAATCTGTGTTTTGCAAATCCATTCATCTTTTATTGGGCTATATTACTTAACTACTCATATTTTTGCTTTCTTACACATGTTGTACCTACAAGATTTTTCAGTTTCAGTTTTAAATTCTAGTAGGTAATCTTATTGCACTTAAATTTTACTCGTCTGTCCCTTTTATTTTTTGGATGAGTAAACCTCTCTGGACACATGAACTTCACATGGAACATTATGAACTACGATAAATGCAACTATCAAATAACTCTAAAGGAGAAAATAAATAAAAAATAGTAGGTGAACTGTAAAAGCGATTCAACAATTTGCATAACTACTATACACAAAATCACTTTATTTTTAAGCTACAGTTTGAAAGTTAAAGAACTTCAACTACAAAAACTTTCTTTAAATATCAACATATATCAATCCCCAAACCCGGAACAATCATTAAATTGAATGGTGAAAATGCAGTTACATCTGCAACTGAAAAGCAAAACAAAATTGATATGATCAGTGGCGAAATTTCAGGGGGCTATTGGTCAAAAAATTGCAAGTGGTGGCCAAATAAAAAAGCTACGGTTTCACTTTAATAATTATATATGTTTTTCTACTAATGATGTATTATAATTTACATATATAAAATTCGCACAGTGTAACTTTAGCCTGAAGCAACACCAACTTATGGAAACGCGTCAACACCGCAGAAAACGGATGATGAATTTGTTACCTTAACACCAAACATAATCCCATTTTTAAAAATTATATTTTGTTGGCAGTGTTCCTTGTATATAAATATATATCACATGTAATAAATGGTCTCTGCAGTATCAGCCTCCAAGCCTTACTGAGTTTCACTGTTGAAGAGAAAACTGCAGAAGTGGTACTTTTCAATAAACTCGAAAGTGATGTTTCATGTTTAGTTCCTTGTTTCTTTCATTCTTTTGTTTCTACTCTTTAGTGAAATATAAGTGTTCTTTTTTGTTGCCATGTTATGTTTTGTTTGTGGACAGACGCAATGGGAAGCACTTGTTTGCTCCTTCTGTTGCGTGGTGTTGTTCTGGCCCTGCTGCTGAGTGTATCTCTTGTACAAGGAGAAGATTCGTATAAATATTACACGTGGACGGTGACATATGGAACTCTTTCTCCCCTAGGAACTCCTCAGCAGGTATGCTTTCATTGGTTAAGATATGTTTGGATAAATTGGTTGAAGCTGGTCTAATGTTTTAGTGCTTGAATTTCCAAGGTCATTCTGATCAATGGTCAGTTTCCGGGTCCTCAACTGGATTTGGTAACCAATGACAATGTAGTGCTCAACCTTGTCAACAAGTTGGATGAACCATTTCTACTCACATGGTGAGTTTTTCTGTTTCTTCATGTCTCTCGTTCATTCTGTAACTGGATTTTGAACAATGGTCTCCATTTAGCACTTTTAGGGATACGTCACATTGGGAATCTTAGGGAATAGGTATCTTAGTTACCTGATCATGCTAGTTATTAACATCTTGGGTGAAAATAGATGGAAGGGAAGGTAGCATTGTTGTTATATACACCTTTTACTGGGACTTTAGATCACCTTCATAAACTGATATTTTCATTTCGTCAACTAGATGTGTAAAAGTTTTAGTTACAAGAGGTGCATAGTGAATAAAATAAATTTACACAAATTACAATGTTTTAGTCAATTCTAGAAAGAATAACAAGAGGTTCCAAGTTTCCTTAGACATCTGACATAAATGCAACTTGGTAGCATGCTTATTTTGGCATTTTATTTGAGAAATGGGATGACATGGTTGTTGTAAACCAGGAATGGCATCAAACAAAGGAAAAACTCATGGCAAGATGGGGTCTTGGGAACTAACTGCCCTGTTCCTCCAAACGCAAATTACACATACAAGTTTCAGGCCAAGGATCAGATTGGAACCTACACATACTTTCCATCAACTTCACTGCATAAAGCAGCTGGGGGGTTTGGAGGACTCAATGTCTACCATAGATCTGTCATCCCAGTGCCTTATCCGTACCCTGATGGTGACTTCACTTTACTCATTGGTGATTGGTACAAGACCAACCACAAGGTATCATCAACTTGTGCTTTTGCATTATTCTCATGCGTTGTGCTTCCTTACAAATTTGCCACCTAACAGTCTCAACATTTGTTTTTGATATTTGCAGTCATTAAGGGAATCTTTGGATTCTGGAAATTCTCTTGCCTTTCCCGATGGTCTTCTTATCAATGGCCAGGCTCATACTACCGTAAATGGTGACCAGGGTCAGTCTTTTCAAAAAAGGATATAATTCTACCTTTTGCAGATTCCAATGATCAGTTCCAACTTTGTCAAAATTGTCTCTCCAAACACTATTCACGCTTTAGCTTTTTACTTTCAGGAAAGACCTACATGTTTAGGATCTCAAATGTGGGCATGTCAACATCAATAAACTTCAGAATTCAGGGTCATACCCTGAAGCTAGTTGAGATTGAAGGATCACACACTCTCCAGAACGTATACGACACTCTTGATGTGCACGTTGGGCAATCAGCTACTGTGCTGGTAACCTTAAATCAGCCTCCAAAGGACTACTACATTGTTGCCTCAACAAGATTTTCCAGAAAAATGTTCACAGCAACGGCAGTGTTACATTATTCAAACTCTAACTCCCCAGCTTCTGGACCCCTGCCCAGTCCCCCCATTCACCAATATCACTGGTCTGTGAAGCAAGCTAGAACCTACAGGTTGATAAAAACCTCTAACCAAAATCAACAAGCCTAAAATTTTATACTAATAACTAATTACAAATCATGTTGTAGATAATCATTATTAATAATCGGCAAAATTATCATATATTACAATTTTTGATTGATTGCTAGTGTTAAACTCTTCATAGCATCTATGCATGTACTATTATTAACTCTTTTGTGTATCTGCTAAAATATTAATTGCTGGTGCAGATGGAATCTAACAGCAAATGCTGCTAGGCCTAACCCACAAGGGTCATACCATTACGGAGAAATAACTCCTACAAAGACAATTGTATTGTCCAATTCGGCTTCTTTGATTAATGGAAAATTGCGGTATACTGTGAACAAGGTTTCCTATGTTAACCCTGACACCCCACTCAAGCTTGCTGATTACTTCAACATTCCCGGAATCTACAGTGTTGACTCACTCCAAAGCCTTCCTTCTGATAACACTCCCTCATCCGTAGCCACCTCCGTAGTGCCAACTGATCTCCACGACTTCATTGAGGTCGTTTTTCAGAACAACGAAAACACCACGCAATCTTGGCATCTTGATGGTTATGACTTCTGGGTCGTGGGGTATGTCAGCTTCAATCTTCTTTTAGTATTGTAGAAAGCAATCATCTTTACTTAAAATTAGCTTAAGGGTGAGTATTAATGTTGTTCATTGCAACATTGACAGTTATGGTTTTGGTGAGTGGACGCCAGCCAAGAGAAGAACCTATAATCTAGTTGATGCCCTGACCAGACACACTGCACAGGTAACTTAAACAAGTGTATATTTTTATGTATGTGTGAAGAAGCCTCTTAAAACTAGTGATTTAAAATTTGAAAAGAATGAAGTTTTGTGTTGTTATGAGATGGTGATTTGGAGTGTTTAAAATGAATGTAGGTGTATCCAAATGCTTGGACTGGCATATTGGTGTCCTTGGACAACCAAGGAATGTGGAATCTGAGGTCTGCAATGTGGGAAAGGCAGTATCTTGGGCAGCAGTTATATCTCAGGGTTTGGACTTCTGAGCGCAGCCTTGCCAATGAATATGATATTCCCGACAATGTGTTGCTTTGTGGCAAAGCTGTTGGACAGAACAACAACCTCTAGTATCACTATCTTCACCAATTAATCTTAATCTTATGTTGTCCTTTTCTAGTCATGAGAGTTTGACTACCACACAAAGTTTGAAGGAAAAATGGGGGAGAATTTCTCAAATTTCTGCCTCTGTTCTGTAAATTTCACCATTATATCTTCTATCAAAGTTTCACTGCTCATTTTAGTATATGAATTTTAGCAATTACTTTCTTAGTTCATGATTCACATTATAAGAATAACCATTAATTTGGTCCAGAGTTAAACTAATAAAATTATATAAACAATTCCTTTTTTACTCAATTATATGAAGAATTCTTAAAGTATCAAATTTTCATCAATTTAGTTTTAAGTTGATATCTTACTAACATTTTTTTAAAAATGGACACTTAAGATACCATTCATGTAATTTTATTTATATATCTGATTTATTTTTCAAATCTGAAGCTTATGAGTTTTATTTCTTTATTTATTTGACATGAACCTTTTTTAAAGAGAGTTACATGATCTTCTTAAAGATTTATGAGATTTAAAAGCATTTAAAAATGTACTTTCTAATAAACTTATTTAAATAAACTTACTGTTAAATAAGCTAAGCACGTCTAGGTTTTTAAATAGATATAAACATATATATATATATATATATATATATATATAATTTTAAGAGATAAAATATAAATGTAATAGTAATACAAATAATATTTTTATTCAAATTTTACTTTTTAAATAAACTGATTCCACAAATTTTAAAATAATAAATGAATTAAAATATAATCTTTTGAGGTACATATTTCTTTTTACAATGGACAACAATAAATAAATTTAGATAAGGTCAAGCCTCATGTTGGCCCTTAACGTCCAAGTTGCAGAATGGAAACCCTAAAGAAGGACGGCTTATTGGGCCGAAAAAAGTGTTGAGAATGCAGTGTTGCAATTCAACTTCTAGTGGGCTTTACTATTCCCACTCTCCATTTTGCTAATTTCTCCTCCAACTTTTTCCTTTTCTTCAGTCAATTTTTTTTAACGAAAACATTTTTTCATTATATTAATATTAGAAGGTTCTGACTTCACAGTATATATCGAACACGCAATTCCCTTGTATGTTATATATCAGAGAATATAACCGAAAGGAGTTTAAGTTGCGATAATTTTCATAAAAAATTAGCATAATGGGAACATGTTTCTCTTGTGTAATTAATGATAATAATAATTTATTATTATGATATAATTTATCTTTTTTAATAATAACAGTAATAATACGGATGCAAATTACCTTAATGACAACACAATTTAATTTAAAATGTTTATTAAAGTTGAGTCAATGTTAGTACAAGTTATCTTTTTCAACAACCGAATTAAGTATGATTCAAATCAATCCATACCTATAATTAGCTATGATCGCAAATAACTTGTGATCCAATACAAAACTGTTTTAAAAAAAAATGAAAGAAAAAGGTTAACCTAAGTTAATGGTAAAAGAGTATCTTATTAGGCGTGCTTAAGTTAGCATTATGATTAGTTAGTTTGGAAGATATAAATGATTTGGCCACATAAAAGGCTAGGCTGTATCCTTGGTCCAACACTGCAAAATTATTGCTATATGTGTAGCTAAAGTTAACACAACGCTACCATTAAATCAACATTCATTTTGATCCATGTTAAGTTTTTATTTGAAACTATTTTTATATAAAAAAAATGTTTTCATCAACTTTGAATTGTTGTTGTTACTAATGCTACACTCTAAACATTACTTTTGTGTTTTGTTATAATATAGTTAGAACCGATGGGTGGAGGTCCATATATAGATAGGTCACTTTTGGTATAGCTTTAAAATGAAGTTTTTGAATAGGTTTAGTTATTGTTGATTGAAGGCAAGAGAAAGACATGTCAAATTGGGATTCACCTGTTAAATCAACCCACACAAGGGTGAAAAAGGGAGGGGATGATAGATTCAAGTATGAGTGATAAAATAAATGGATTGTTGAATGTATCCTTGTCTACTTAATAAAAATTCATCTAATCCATCTCTTAACAACTTTTTTATGTAATAAAAATCCAATTCATTCACAAAATAATGATACTATATCCAAAATTAAGTGAAAGATGTTTTAGTCAAATGTCATAAAAATATAATTAGAGTTTACTTAACAAAATATAGTTTTAAAACATTGAGTAAAAGATACTATATTATGAGACTAGCTAAAAATATTAAGATAAAATTAAGCATTTATATCAAAATTAACAAAAAATTTGGAGATTATGCCAACAATTTAACTTGATTAAATCAAAAGTGAAACTAATATAATTAATAGATGCTGTCAATTTGATCTATGGGTCATGGTCCAATCGTAAATTACTTCTAAAATAAGTATTTTTTGACTGGCTCACCAAATGAGTTAAAAAAGTTCCAACCTTCAAAGTTTTCATTAGGATTAAAGTTGGTTACTACAAGATTTCAGTTAACTTCTAAATAATTTATAAATTTGCATAAGTCATTAAAATACTATAAATTGCAAATTTATATTTAAATATTTTATATTAATTATAAATTAGTTCTTAATTAACTTTTACTATTAACAACTGAAAGTTAATGTCCAACCTAACTTGAGTTCACCTAATCTAGCATTGTCTAATTCAACTTGGTTCGACATGGTCCCAACTTGACTCAGCTCAAAATGGGTCCAACTTGACCCAGGTCAAAGTGGGTCCAACTCGACTCAGGTCAAAGTGCCCAACTCGACTTGTCTCGACGTTACCTGACTCACCCAACCTTATGTGACCTGACTCGACTAGGTCTGACGAGGGCCTAACACTACTCAACTCGATGTGGACCTAACACAACTTGACTCGAAGTGGACCTGACTCGACTTTGCCCGATGTGGACTTGACTCAACTTGGTCCAAGGTGGGCTTGACTCGACATGACTAAAGGTGGGCCCTACTTGACTTGCTCTGAGATGGGCTTGACTTGATTTTGCCCGAGGACAACTTGAGGTCGGCTCAAATTGACTCAGCCTAAAGTGGACCCTACACGAGTCAGCCTAAGGTGGGCCCTACATGACTCGGTCCAAGGTAGGCCTAACTCAACTTGGGTGGAGGTGGATCTGACTATACTCGAACTAAGGTGGATCTGTTTAGATTCAGCCTGAGGTGGACTAGACACGACTCGACCAAAGGTGGGTCCAACTTCACCTGGGTCTGGCCCAGTTGTGTCCATCTTGAACTAGGACCAACTCAGATAGACTTGGTCTTTATCTGATTCAACTTAACCTAAGCACGACTTGGACCCTAATTTGGCTCGACATGAGCCATATCAGTTTGACTAATTGACTTGTCCGAAATTGGACACGACTTAACCTAGACTTAGTCTAACCTAAGTTGTCCTAACCCTTTCTCGGTCCAACTCGTCACAATTTTGAGTTAAGCCTAACTTGGCTTGATGTGATTTTGATTTGTCTCGACCTGAGCTAGATTTAACCTAATCTTGACCATGTTGACTAATTTAAGATGATGTTAATCTAACTTAACTTGATCTAAATCCAACTCATCTTTACTCATATTGAGTTTGAATTTTGATTAAGTAAATATTTTTCACGTGTATAAATATTTTTAAGTATTTCTTTTTATTTTCATTTTTAAATAACTTTTTCTTTAAAAATTGACTCATGATGGATTGACCTTAACCCATGGGACCTTTGGTGGGATTTTAGTCTATGGACTTTTTTATTATATGGACTTTTTGGTTATGATTCATATGAATTAGAATCCAACCTTTGAGTTATGAGTTAGGCGAGGTGTATCTAAAAGTAAGAAGATAATATTTTAATTAACGTCACAAAATTATTTCATGATTAATTTGAGTATGTGTAGATATGATTTTGTTATAGATATTTTTTTTTTGTATGTTCCTAAATAATATAAAAAAGAAATTAATAATTAGCAAATTTTCGAAAGAGATAATTTTTTTTCTTATATTTAGAAATAAAAACTTTTATTTCTTTCTTATCTACAAGGATTTAGAAATTCATAATTTTTTTATCTACAACCATTAATATATACTACTTATTTTATCTAATACATAATTTATTATTACAATTGTTTTTTTTTTCTTTTATCTCGTCAAACAAGCAAGTATACTTTTAATTATTTTATTTTATATTCTCATGATTTTTTTATCATATATATATATATATTTACTTAAATTTTAGTTAATTTATTTCTTTTATACTTTTTTATTTCTATTTTGTTATTAAAATCAAAGTGTTTGGCGAAATTAATTAAAAACAAACTATTCTTTTAAAAAATTAAGTGAATAAAATAAACATGTTTAAGACACTACCTTAAAAATAAAACTCGATGATATTTAATAAAAATAGTTAAAATAAAATATAACTTTGATCTCTTAATAGTTTTTGGAATTTTGTTAAATAAATAAAAGTAGATCAATTTTAGTCTTAAATGCAGTTATAATTAACACTTAATAGTGATTATAAATGGTTACATTTCAAGGAACAAATACAGAGTGTTTTTAAATTCGAAGAACAAAAATAAGATTAAACCAAAAGCTAAAGTCTTTAATTACTGTATATGCCAAGCTCGTTTCTTGAAAACTTAAATAATAAAGGGTACTGTAATTCCATTCATTTTTCTCTTTTCCCAAGAGATCAGATCTTGGGATCTATTCCATATAATTAATAACTCTGCTCTGCTTTCTTGGCTTGAACAGGGATGAAGCTTATGGAGTTGACTTAATCATTTATGACCTAGTTGACTTTTATTTATTAATTGCAAGAGGTGCAATTTCTATCTTCTGCATTCAAACTCTGACAATTACAAATTATTTGGTATTTTTCTTAAAGGCAAGTTAATTTGATTAAGGTTTATTGAGTTTTTGTTACACATGGGTTCACCTGTTAAGACTTAATCTACGAAGACAAATTGCACACTATTCCACACCATGAGTACAACAAAAGCTTAATAGATACATCCTCGAATTTGACAGGTTGGCAATGTGAAGATACTGAAGAATCAAACACAATCCAACATTTGAAGTTATAATTATACTTCATTGATGTTTGTTTAAGATAAAAAAGATTCGAATGTAAATAGTGTTTTGGGTATGACACTTCGTAATCTCATGCAAATCATCTTTCGCTAGTTTTGATATTACCTCCTTAATAACAACACAATTGAACTTAGAATTGATGGCATTTGTATGTAGGATTTTTGAACAAGAATAAATTTCCAAAACTCATCTTCTTTTCAATTAAAGTTTAGACCCATATATGAATTCAGTTTTCTCCAACATTCTATTATCATTCACTCAACGTTGCGTTTTACGAGCTCATGTGCACACAGTTTTGGCGGGAAGCAGAATGTGAGCTTCCGGAATACAAGTTAGGAAAAATGGTGCAAGTTGAGAGAATGAAATAAAAATTCCAACATAGATCCATACTATTCGATCGCAAAAACAAGAGATATGATATAAAATAGATTTGGTTACAATACGAGGATAGTAATTAATGAGAATCCGCTATTTGATGCGCCGCACCCGGTGGATCTTTTCTTCCGGCCACCGCGAACTCAAGCTTAGCACAAAAACCAACTCATCTTGCCTCACACTTTCACACGGAAACCATTTGAATAACCTATGCCAAAATCAAAAGCAAATGTAGATTTAATGAAACTACGAAATTCCCCAAAATATATGTTATTTTTCTTTAACGCGGTCTTGCTTGTTTCAAGAAATTGAAGTCAACTTCGTAACATGGGCTTTTTGCAATATTAAACTATTGCTTGAGAAACTGTATGTGAGTTGTGCCAATTGAATGTGCATTCAAATTGGTAGTATATGTTGGTGCACACTGCGCATCTTCCATCACATCTTTTCAGTTCTTTTTCTCATGCGCACTTCTTTCATTATATATTAGGTAGCGTGAACCACTACTGCATTCTCCATTCTCGTATCGGTTCATCATCTTTGTTTCCTCTTCTCTAAGAGGAGCTTAGATTTCTGGTAAGCTTTCAAATTTCTCGTTCTCAACTCCTTTCTTATTATGTACTTTCTTAACACATGCAATATGAACTATAAACTATATTATTTTCAGCATTCACGTTTCGTTTGTTGATTCATTATTTTAACTATCCAGATTAAAAAAACTTGCACTGACAATAGAATGTGAAATATGATTTGTAAGGAAAAAGGAAAAAGACACAGATTCATTGCATTCGTTTATAATCATTTATAGACGCTAGAGGATAATGAAAGAAGCTACAAAATTAAATCATTAAAGTAAATAAATAATAATACAAAAAATTTATTTCATGAGTGAACTCTGATCTCTAAATTAAATATTAATTACAAGATCCTATATATAGTTAAAAGTGCCTAATTAATTTACAGAAACTGTTACTGCAAAATCAAGTGTAGAATGATTTAATTAGGAACTGAAAATGTCAACTGATACAAAATATGATTAGCGAGAAATTCTAGTTAAAACAGACGATCTTATGTTAGAAACTTTAGTATTTCAATTTTCACCATCGATTCAATGCATGCATTGTTGTAGATATCTTTCGCTTCACTTCTTCTTCGTCATAGCGTGAGTTGAAATTGCAATTCATTAAGAATAAAATGATGTTCGAAATTTGACAGCGGGTCACGGGCAAGATGAAGCAGAGCGTTCTTTCCTCAGTTGTTCTTGGAGTTTTGGCTTGGTGGGGTGGTCTCTCAGTTATTGCAGAAGACAGATATTTGTACTTCACCTGGGAAATTACAAACGGAACAATTTATCCTCTAGGTTTTCCACAACCGGTTGGTCGTTTTTCCATGTCTATTGAAATGACATTTTTTCAGAGTGTATGAATATGATATTTACTTGGTTTCTTACAGGGCATTCTTATCAATGGTCAATTTCCGGGTCCTACAATAGAAGCCATCACCAATGACAATATAGTTGTAAATGTGATTAACAAGCTGGAAGAAAAATTCCTGATTACATGGTTAGTGGTCTTTTCTCTCTATTTAGTTCATAAATTGAGTGTATAATATTTTTGGTGTAATGCAAAACAGGAGTGGTATAAAACAAAGAAGAACATCATGGGAAGATGGGGTTTTAGGAACGAATTGTCCAATTCCTCCTAACTCCAATTGGACATACAAGTTCCAAGTAAAAGATCAAGTGGGAACATACACATATTTCCCATCAACCAAAATCCATAAAGCTGGTGGTGGTTTTGGGGGATTCAATGTTGCTCAAAGATCTGTCATATCCATCCCCTATCCTGCACCTGATGCAGAGTTCACCCTGCTTATTGGAGATTGGTACAAAACCGACCACAGAGTAAGTCAAGAAATCACTTCCCTCAATTCCTTTCTTTCACTCCCTAAACCTTTCTCTATTTACCGATTCTTAATGTTTTCACTCATGCAAAATTGTTATATTAAGCAAATGACCATAGAATTCATTTGAGGTTAAACCAATAATAAGTTGGGAAAATTTTGTCTAATATCCAATCTCTCCTACGTCAAACAGTATTGAACTTTTCATTTTGATGTATGAAGGGATATCTAGAAATGCATCAAAATGAAAAGTTTGACTATATATGGTTTTATGTTATTTGAACTAACCTTTTAATAGTATGAAATTTGTGTTTTATGTTGTCCAGTTGGATAATAAATGTATGTATACTCCGTTTATATTTACTAAAATATTTATTACATACTTTTTTTGGAACATAAAAGTCAAAGAAAAATATATCATATATTATTAAGAGTTCAATATCAAAAGATAAATTTTCTTCCCATGAGTTTAAATAAAATAAATTATAATTACATAAATTTTAAAATAAAATATAAAAAAATTAAAAATATTTTAATAATTTAAAATAATATGAGCATGGGGATAAAGAGCAAAAATATTACTTATTCTTATCCCCGTACTTATATTTAAAAAAGTCAAGTATTCTTCATCCTAATGTTCCATCAATTTAGATATTATTGGTTAACATTAAAATAAATTCAAAATAATATTTACATTATGAGTTTTTTTTTTCCATCCATATTTATATTATGAAGGTTTTAAATTGGATGACTAACATCGTTGCAATTTCTTTTTTAAATATTATTGAAGATTATATACACTTTATCTTGTTATAAATATCAACAAATCTACAATGTAGTCTTTGTTTTTTATTTAACAATGATGTAAAGTTATTTATATTAACGAGGAAGTTGATATGCAAGTTAAAAGAAATTGAAAATGAAATGAATGAGTTGGAAAAAGAAAGTACAAAGTGAGTTTGAGGTCATAAGAATCAAAGATATTTAAATAAAAATAAAAATTATTTTAGACACTTAATAAAACAAATTATTTTAATAACAACTCAATTAAAAATATTCAAATAAATTTAAATAATTGATAATATACAATCCTCTTCCATTATAATTTAATCAGAATTTTTTTATCAACAATGCATGAACCATTAGACTTTTATACTGATGTCATTAACTAATTACATTTGAAATGAAAAAATAATAATAGAAGCTTGATTTTCAGGTGTTAAGGAGACTATTGGACATTGGGAAGAGTCTTCCTAATCCTGATTCTCTTCTCATAAATGGGCAACAAAATGGTGCAGTATTCAGTGGCTTAGCTGGTAACCATTTCCATCAACAAAAAGCATGTTATTTTATTTCCTATCTTATGGCTATGAAATAGTGATAGTTTTGAATTTCCAGTTAAAGCAGTAGCATCAATAGTTATTAATTTTGGTACATTGAAATTATTTACAGGGAAAACATACAAGTTAAGGGTGTCAAATGTTGGGTTATCAACCTCCTTTAACTTCAGGATTCAGGGGCATGACTTGAAGCTGATTGAAGTTGAAGGTGCACACACAATCATGGAGTCCTACAACTCCCTTGATGTTCATGTGGGCCAATCTGTCACTGTTTTGGTCACACTTCATGGCCCAACCAGTGACTATGCCATTATTGCATCTACCCGTTTTACTGGGCCCAGTGTTCTCACCGCTACAGCAACTCTTCGGTATGCTGGCTCCAACACTAAGGCCCCAATTCCATTGCCTCAAGGCCCACCAACTAATGATGTTCAATGGTCCATGGAGCAAGCTAGAAGCATCAGGTACTGTATTTATTTTTATTTATTTTACAAAACTTATCTCCTCTAAAATAAAATAAAAATGTTAAGTAAAATCGTACATGTGTTTATTTTGAGAAAAAAAATTCATTTTTAATTACCAAAAATATCACCTTCATTTTTAAACATTTGTGTGGAAAATAATTAAAATAACTGAAAGGTAAATACACCTTTTTTTTATATCTTATTATAGGGTTTATAATAAAGTTTGAAAGAAAATTGTTTACTACTACACGACTTTATTTTAATAGTTTTTAACTTCTTTTCATAAAATGTTTAAACTTACCTATCAAAGCAATTTTAGCTGGTTAGTCATTAGTTTTAGGAAAGACATTTGAATTACTTAACTTGTAAGCTTTGTATCTTTACCATCATCTCTCTCATATATTATCACTTTTACCTTTTTTAAGAGTAAACGTTTTAGTTCATTATTTTCAGTGTTGCACTGTTTTCAATTGGGAATCTTCTGATCATTGCCTCTGACTATGTTTTTGTTTACTTTTCTTTAAAGACTGAATTTGACAGCAAATGCAGCCCGGCCAAATCCTCAGGGCTCATTCCACTACGGAACCATCCCTGTTGTAAGGACACTTCTATTGGCAAATTCCAAAGCCATAATAGATGGAAAGCTACGTTATGCAGTGAATGGAATTTCACACGTCAATCCAAATACCCCATTGAAGCTTGCTGATAGGTTTAACATCCCCGGTGTCTTTGATCTCCATACCATCAAAGATGTTCCTCCTTCTTCACCCACCCTTGCCAAACTAGGCACCTCAGTCATAGGATTCACCCTCCATGACTTTGCAGAAATAGTGTTCCAGAACAATGAAAACTACATTCAGTCCTGGCACATGGATGGATCTAGCTTCTATGTTGTTGGGTAGGATATATAACTAATTTTTACTCCTCTTAACCGGGTTTAATTCAATTTGTTGATCACAAAATTGATTGACCAAATCTAAATATCCAGATACGACAATGGCTTGTGGACCCCTGATGCTAGAAAGACTTACAACTTGATTGATGGGGTTACTAGACACACTGTTCAGGTGAGTCATTAGCTTCACTTGAGCTATTTTCTTGAGAAATAAGGCCATTTTTGGACATGCTTTTTTGTTGAAATTCGAGTGAGTTGTATTAAATACATGAACTTCGTTTTCAAACTAGGGAAACTCATGAATTCTAACTAATAAAAATATAAGTGTCAAAAAACATTAGTGTTAGAGGGTGTGTTACTTATATTGAATAGAAATATTTTTAGTATCTTTATTCTCTTGTGTGTATGCAATGACAGGTGTATCCAAACTCGTGGAGTGCCATATTGGTATCTTTGGACAATAAGGGTATGTGGAACTTGAGGTCTGCAATCTGGGAAAGAAGGTATTTGGGTGAAGAGTTGTATCTGAGGGTGTGGAACAATGAGCAGAGTGTATACACTGAGGCTCTTGTCCCTCCCAATGAACTGTACTGTGGCAAGGCTAAACACCTCCCCAAGTCATAGGCTCAGAAGGGTTTTATATATAATTCGATGTGATTAGCTTAAGTTGTAACTTTGGATTTTCACTTTTCTTCATTCTTATCATTATTTTGTTTACAAGTTTCAGTTACGAGGGTGTGACTGTTGAACAAAAATGTAAAAGAATTAAGCCTTGACTGAATATGAGGACTATTTGAAGAGAGCAATTTTTAACAAGTTAATTTGATGTTGTATTATATTATTATTTCTTGTAATCATAACAAAAAAAACTTAGTATTCCCACATCGTTTCCCATGCTTGCTACGCTATGCATCCTCACGAGTTTTGAGTTCGAAAAATATACCTTACAACCTTCTTCACTGTACAACCTTGTTTTTTTTTTTTCTAAAATTTTAATTTTTGTTAAAAATGATAAAAATATTTGTTTTCCTATATCATTAATCAAATGTTGTATAGTAGAATAAGTTATCAATATATCATTCATCTTCGAATTCAATGATCTAAAGATGAATAATAATTTATGAAGATGCAATTATGATAAAAATAGATAAAATAAAGTTTATTTAACACAAGAGACAGTAAAAACAACTATTTTACAATTTTTAAAAAAAATATTATTTTATAATAAAATAATTTTATTTAAATGTCAATATAATGTATCATTGTTCAAATGGATATTAAACATGTATTTTGATTTCAAGGGAAACAACTTATAGCTCCCTTCAATTATAGTTTCGAAAACCTATAAATAACTCTTTTAATTATAACTTTTTTTTCATTAAAAAATATGGAACAATATTTGAAATGAATGAAACTTATCAACATAATAAAAAAATAATTTTTACATTGTCTATTTAGGTAACGACAAGATATTTTAAATACACAATAACACGGTAATGTTATTACAAAAAAAAAAAAAAAAAAAAAAAAAAAAAAAAAAAAAAAAAAAAAATAAAAAAAAAAAAAAAAAAAAAAAAAAAAAAAAAAAATATATATATATATATATATATAACTTAGTTATAACGATATCATAATCCATTCTACATTAATACAAAATTAATTACTCATATACTAGTATAATGTATAAAATACACTTTTTCTTTGTTTTGTTTATTTCATATTTCTCTCTTTTATGACTTAAATATTCATATTTCATATTTTTTTTTCTTCTTGCCAAAAAATTTCAATGTCTTTTTCTCTCTTATTCAAGTAATTCAAATTAATTAGGTTATTCTTTATCTTTCAATTTTCTCCCTTCAAAATATTGTTATTGTCTTATCTTTATATCTTCTCTCCATCACATTCAAAATATTTTTTTTTATTAACAATTAATAATAAATAAATATGAGTATTTAAGGGAATATTCCAAAATATTGTAAAAAAGCTACCTATTAAATTTGAACCCAATGCAAAAAAAAAAAACTTCATATTTGTTAGGTAGCTTTTTTACAATATTTTGCATAAACACTACAAGAAATTTTTTATTTGCATACTGATTATTACATACGGATTCAAATTTGTATGTAAATTGAGCATTATATACGGATTCAAATCTGTATGTAAATTTAGCATTACATACGGATTTGGATCCGTTTATAAATTTAGCGTTACATACGGATCTAGATTCGTATGTAACGTGAGCATTATACAGATTGGATCTGGATTCGTATGTAATGTGATCGTTATACGGATTTTTACATACAAATTTAGATTCGTATGTAAAGTAAGCCTTACATACGGATCCAGATCCGTATGTAAAGTGAGCATTACATACGGATTTTGATTCGTATGTAAAGTGAACATTACATACGGATCCAGATCCGTTTGTAAAGTCAACATTACATACCGATTTTTTCATACGGATATAAGGAATTGAAATAATTTTAAGATTTATTAGATTGTTAGAATTAAATTAGAAAAGTAATTTGAGTTTAATTATTTCTTTTAATTTAATTAAAGAAAAAATTATAATATTAAAATTAAAAAAAATTACATACGAATTGTATTCGTATATAAAGTATTACATACAAAATATTTTTAATAATTACAATAATAATATTGATATTAGTGATAATATTTATGTTAATATTTTTATTAATATTAATATTAATAATTTAATAATATTATTAGTAATAATAATATTAATAATATTAATAATATTTATAATATTAATAATTTTTATAATATTTAAAATATTAATAATATTTAAAATATTTATAATGTTAATAATATTTAATAATATTAATAATATTTAATAATATTAATAATAATAAGTATAATAAAAATTATGACAAAAGAACTTTTCTGGTTAAAGCTTCTTATCACTAAAGGACTTGAGTTTGAGGCTTGTACATCCACCCTAAAATGCATTAAATAAATAGTTGTTTAAACATTCAAATAGACTAACCATTTACTTTTCAAAATTCCCAAGTCTACCAAATTTTATATCAAAATTAGTTTATGTTTAATTACAAGAAGGAAAATAAATATTTTTAAATAAAAATTAACTTTTTACAATTGTTAATTCTAACCAACAGAAAACCACTTTCTAGTAACTTTCTATTATGTAAATAATTTTTTTTACATGAGTTAATATTTTTTCTTCTAATTTGTCATTCTTAAAAGTATTTATGCAGAAGCTATTTTAAATATACTCTAAGAATTTCTATAAATAAAATTAGTATGCACACACAAAACAAAAATGTACAAATCACCTTATTCTTTGTATCTAAGTAAGTTATTTTTGTCTCTTGTGTGTTTATAGAATTAAGACAATTATTATTATTATTATTTTATTATATAAGCTACCATTAATTGCATGGTTAATGATAAATGTACAAATTATACCAAGAAACTCCATTCTATTGTGAAAGATAATATGCAAAACAAATCAAATTCAATCTTATTGCGAGTAAAGATAAATTGAACCTAAATAGCGTTTTTAGTTGTCTTAAAGATTCACATTTTTTTTTTAAATTTCAGAATCATCACAGCTAGCGACACAATAACTACATTTTTGCAGATCAGCTTTTAGTCCAACGAATCTTTATTTAAGCTTGTTTTGGACCTGCTGAGAGAAAGAGAGAGTCAGCAATGAGGAGAAAAAGTAGGGATGGTGATAGTTTTGATTAATGGAGGAAGAAATGTGAGGGAGCATATATCATAATTGATTATATTGCTAAAATAAAGTTCATTAAAGTATTTTTATAAATATAAATAATTATTAGTTCCATAATTGATTATTACTGTATTTTTTATAATTATAATAATAACAATAGATAATTAAATAATAAATAAAATTAGTTTCCTTTTCCATTTAGTTTTGTTTTCTATTTGTGACCGTTTACTTTTTCTTCTTTTGCTTTGTCTTTCCCTATTTTTTCTCCGAGTTGTACAGTTATCGACGTAGTTGATAACAACACATTACTGATCTCATATATATATTTTCTGAACGTTGAAGAGGCGAAGAATCTGTGACTAGCTTCTGAATCTCTCTGGTAAAAACACCAAAGCTTTGTGAGACGGCGTAATGATTCAGAATTACTTGTTTGCATGTGACTGAGTGACTCGTTCTTGTCACATAACGTGTGAGACACTCATAATAGGTTAGAATCGTTAGATAGGTTCGCATTACTGACTAGAATACCAAGAATCAAGATGAGTCGACAGCTAGTTCCAGAATCCAGACACAACATTGTGCGTGCGCGTTTGATAGATATTGTCAGTACTGGAAGAAGGAAATAAAATTTTGGACAATACCGGAGAAACACAAGTCAGGCATAGCATAAGTGCTCACTGCTCTCTGTAAGGACACAGATGGATTCCTCCCATTACCAATTCCAAGATTCTCTAATGCTATTTGAGGAAACCCTTGCAAAAGGCTGGTTTCCCCTTAGATTCGTCGATTTCTCGTAACAAAACAAAGTTCTTGCATTTGCATATGCTACCCACTAGGACCACCACCACACCTCCACCACCTCCTTCTAACACACACCAAAACAAAACCCTAAAGTTTTTAGTATACCAAGATCATATATTCTTCTACACACCAACTTTACTCTTTTTTAATGGGTTAGAAAATTGTTTTTGTTCAGAAGCTGTCATGTTCCCGGTTTAATGTCAGTAACAATCTACTCTACATTTTTGTAATCTCTTTCTTACGATTATCGATATATATTTTCTCGTTCATGACGATTAATGTTTATTAGGCCGCTTAGGTGAAGTAATTAAGACTAGGGGAAAAGTCGAATTGGAAGAAGCAAAACTACATTAACAAAATCCAGAGACTTGGCAAGTAATATGAACCATTAAAACAATTCTCCATTCAGTTTTGAACTCTGGTCCTCGAAATAACCACAGATAACTTAGCCAAGCACACTGTCAACCAAACTTACACAAAAACAAAAAATAAAAAATATTGAAGGCTAGCGAGGAAAGAACAGAAAAAAGTGCTAGATCCATATTCATATACCACCCAAACCAAAGCAACCACAAAAGAACCAAACTCGTAAGATACAAAGTGATTAATTAGGAGCACTATGCTACTGTCTAACAGGAAAAGAAAATTTAACCGGTGAACAAAATAGAGAGAAAAACAGTTATTATTTCTGTCACGGATATGCACCAGCGCCATTCGTTGTTGGAAGATCAGACCAGGAAAAGGTTGGACCGTTCCAGTATCCGAATTCACCCCCAGCAACCGAAGTTGTCTCCATAATGTTGTTGGACACAGAAGAGGAATAATTAGAAGCCATGTTTCCCATAAACATTTGTGAGGAGTTATCACTGCAATAATTATTAGCCGATGATGACCTTAGCTTCTGGTAAAGCTCTTGAATTCCACTGTTGTGGTGTTCCCCAAGTAGGAACCCCCCATTTTGTTGTTGATCTTGATGGCTTCTCCCAAACAGACCAAGCGACGGAACTTGCGCAACCGCATCATAGTCTAAGGTTCGGTGATTCAGCAACGCATTTGAAACCAAGGGCTCAGTGCTCACCATGTGGCCCATCAGGGTCCCTTCTTCCTTGATGGACATGGGAGTAGGGTTAGGGTTAGGGTTTTGGTTTTGAGTAGCTCTCAGCAGAGCCAGAAGGTGAGTGTTTTGGGGGGAACCCCAAAGGATTTGGCTCGGTGGTGGAAGCTCGTGTTCAACTTCAAACCCACCGAAACCTGGTGATTTTCCAAGCTCAGATGCAACGGCTTTCATCTTGGTTGAAGCTGTCTTTGCCACCGAGTTCGCCACGCCGATGTTCTTGTTTTTCCGGCAGCCACCGCCGATGGGAACGTTTCGGAGAGCGCCACCTTTAGTCCAGTAGCGACGGCACGTCTTGCAGAAGTGGCGCGGCTGAGTGAGGTTGTAGTTGTTGTAGTAGCAGAACTTGGTGTTGGAGGAATCGCATCGCGGGCACCTCAGGTTTTGGTTTTCGGACGTGGGAGTGGTGGTGGTGGTGGCAGTAGTGGTAGTTGTGGTGGTGGATGTGAGGGTAACATTATTAGTTGCTGTAGAAGGAAGAGAAGAGGAAGATGGTGTAGTTGGGAGTAGAACTCCTCCACCTCCCCCACCATTAATGGAGGGTTTTCTTTCTCCTGCTAAGAGGCCAGCTCCACCCAACAGTTCTTGGATCATCTTCTTTATCTTGGTGGATCTACAACAATCCAAAAACGAAAAGCAAAAGGGTGGCGAGGCTTTTTGAGTTAGTGGAGAAAGAAAAGCGAAAGAAAGTGGGTGTGCTCTGCGTATGAGTGAGAGAGAATTAAAGAGTATATAGATTGGAGAAGTAGAAGTGTATGATGAGACTCGCCTTTGGGAATTCAATTGGCCAGCTTCGTTGTTTTATGCTGGTAGTAGGACAGCTTCGTTGGCAGTCAGGTACTAGTTGTTGCCAAAGAATATATAGAATTGGGGGCTGCTAATAATATATATTTATATACTCTGTGCCAACTCCTTACACTCCCAACAAATTTACCTTTCCTTAAATCAAATTATATATAAGCTTCACTTTTTAAATCTCAACAAAAAATAAACTTACTATCTTCTTGAATATTACTTCAAATGTTGTGTAGGTGTCACAAAATAAATTTCTACCAGTTGGGTTTCCACTTTCCATTCTGGTCATCCCAACAACTCTTTGCTGTTCCAAAATTTTGACTACAACTGATATTATATAGTAGATATTATTCTTTTTCTTAAGCTAATTATTACTTTCAATCTTATATGATTCCAACTTCAGTTAGGAGAGGTTTATTAATGCACTGATCATTACACATTCTATCATACGTGCGGTCTTTGCTGAACCAATTATGAAGTATGTAAGGGATGAAATCATTTTGTTTGTCCCACTTATGAGTAAACAGTGCCAGTAAAGACACTTCGTTAATTTCTATGCATCCAAACAGTTTCAATTCCTTTTCTTTTTGCTCGCATATCAACAGAAACTTGCAGACAACGGATTTGAATTCGACTTCGTTTTTCTATTACACGCATATGGCTAAAACCGTTTTCTCTATGTTATCGCGTGCTTCTCTTTTATGGACTGGGCGTTTCGCTGCTCATGTATTCTGCTTCCACGTACAAATTTAACAACTATGAAAGTCTCTACTTCTAGAGTCATGTTCACTATTTGCTCCTATTTTATCCAATATAAAATGGCGTGTAAAGAAGGTTGTAGTAATTTATGCTATCAAATGTTTTTGTTAAATGAATCAATCGGCTCGTATATCAATAATAATATAATACTAGAAGCGAAAAAGTAGAGGATGAAGGATATATATGTTTGTTCCCCCAGTTTGAAAACAATCATATTCCATAAATGCATTAAATGTGTAAATGTAAAGAAAATTCGAAGTTTAGTTCATCGGAGTTGTTGTGAAAAAATAATAGTTTCTTCAGTGGATTGAAGTCTTCTGATAGCATGAAAAAATTGGGCAGTGATGAAGTTTTGTAAAAGAGTGGTACTTGTTGGCGCTTGTGGAGGAAGGGATTGAGGGTTTTCTCTAGATGAAGATTCTTCTCCGTTCAAAAACCATCATTACAAGTTCAAGGTGAGGGCTAGTCACGTGGAAGTACGTGTAAAGCTGATTGTCCCTACAACTATAGTAACTAAAAGAAAGAGCCACTGCGCGCCCGAAACTCATGGCTTCAATTCAGCCCTTCCCCACACTCACTCCCCTGGCCAGAACAAACACATGTCCCATTGTCCTGCCTCTGCTACACATCACACACCCAAATACTGAAACTTCATTCCTACCCTAGTTCACAGTTATATGCTCAGCAACGAACAAAACAAGGATGCAACAAGCAATCAATTCATCCTTTCTTTCATCACATGAATGTTTTCTCTATGGCTTATTGCAAGACCTATATCTCCACTAAGAATATACCTCCTCATCAGTTTTCACATTCATGGAATCAAATGGGACAACTGAACTGACCCTCACAAATGTCCGTCTTCAGATACCCTTTTTTTTTTTAATTTCATAAAAGAACCAGAAAAACATATGGAATCAAATTACTAGATCTTGCATGAAATTCTAACACTGGAATATGAAACCGTGTACGTTCGTTTGCAGCTGCGGTCTTGCAAATGATTCTGTTTATATTTGTTCTCACCATTCTACTTTCTCTGGTCCACTCTACCTAACAAGACCAACAACAGTGTGTGATTCAGAGAATGTGAAGCGCTGCAGATATTGCATTTTTTATTTTATTTTATATATTCTACTGTTGCTTCTATACAACTTCTATCAATCCATTCACACACAATTATTTTAATTTAATCATCAGTTTTAACTATGTATTAAAAATGCATGTGAACTCTACAAAAGGGTATTGTCATTTCTACTTGTATAAATTGCCCATTTTGAAAGACAATTTAATCTAAAAAAATAAATCTTAATTAGAAATAGAAGTGTAAGTATTATACATTTTTTTATGTGAAAGAAGGAAAATAATGGATATTACAGAATGTTTGATATAAATGGTTAAAAAAACTATGTAGCTAATAAGTGATAAAGGAGATAAATAGTTAATATGAAATTTAAATCAAAAAGTATATGTAGAGATATAATACTAAGTAGGAAGTATTCACAACATATAGTACGATCTGTTGGAATCTAACGTAAGCCAATAATTTGTTAATAATAATTTCACTAATTTTTGCAGTACTTTCATTTGTTTTTTTCATAATAGTATTTTTTTTTCTTTGGGAAAGTCGAGATTCCATCCTATAATTTCATAGGTACGTCAATTTTGATCTTAGCCAAAAATAGGTATGTAAGATTTGTCTAGACTCATATTGCTTCTACCACAATCAAACACAATTAGATAGAGACAGTTACTTGGTTGAATGGGGAAAACTATATTCTGAAAATTAAAATTTTAAAACAATATCAATTATAAAACATTTTTTAAAACCGGGTATTGAATGATGAATAACTGCGCTAATTACTATTGAAGGAATTGGTGCCCTATTAACGGAAATTCGGTGCGCTTATATGTGCACCGTAATAGAGGTTCTATTGCAGAATAATTCCTTAGAATTCTGGGTCTCAGTCTGATACGATTACTCGAATTGATCGTAAGGTATTCAGATAGTAGAAATTCTTCATTGCGTACAAAAAAATGCCCTCTATTCGACATGACTAAAGGGAGCACCCACGAAATCACTCATTCATAATACTTTATACTGGTTTATCTAAAAGCTATTCAACATCAATTTAGAATCACTTATGTTATTGGGCTAATAACGTCAAATTCTATAGTAATCACAATTAGGTAGATGATTATGCGAAGAAGCTGACTCGTGTAAATTGAGGTCAAGGGCTCAAAAAGCTTCTAACCACTTACATTTGCTTACCTAGAAAATTCTGAAAACGTAAAGTCAAGGATAATTAGTTAGGGAAACAAAAATATGCCATCACAAGAGACGGAACCAGGAGATTCTTCGGAAATGAGGGGTCTATGTGTTTCGGATTCGCTGAACCATTTGTCAATCAAAATTTTGATTGATTGAGAGACATTGTCGATGATGAATGACAAATTAATCTTAATCACTTGAGTTATAAGAAAGCATAGTAACCAATCAGTAATTAGGTGATCTCTCATTATTATCTACCAGTCTTAGGCTCCTATGATATATTTATTTAATATTAACAGAATTAGCTATGTATCCATGTAATTAAAATCTATATATCGATCTGGCGTGGGCCTTCTTCAGCTTACTGAGACTGAACGGATCCAAGGCTATATTGTTTAATTTAATTAGATGGTTTGATTAATCGAAGGGAATTAGTGTTTCTTTCACAACTTTTGGAAAAGCCAGCGTAGATAGGGGCCAAGACTGGAAAATTTACTTGTTCAAATCACATGCAAAAATGTTGAACAACCCAATATAGCCGATTTAAAAAGTTGCAGTCATGATTTTGTATGCAGGAGATTGACCAAATCAAACATTGTCCAGATATAAAGAGAAAGCAAGTTGTTGTTGTAACAATTGGAATTTGAATTTGACTAGCTAAATTGGCATATGCATGGTATTTCTTCGAAGCGTGCATGAAAATGGGTGGGAAATAGTTAGTGAGGTAGAGAGAAATGAAGAATGTGAAAGAGTTGAGTGGAGTAGGGGGCCAATAAGAGAGAGACACATAGATAATGTGACGTTGGGAGGGTTTTTGAAGAAAAGAAAATGAAAAAAGAAAGAAGGGGAAAGGGAAAGGTGAGGCAGGAGGAAAACAAAAACTGGGAATGTCAATTATTGGGATCGAAATACTGAAATGTGATGTGATGTGGTGTGTAGTGTAGTGTAGTAATGTACATTGTACTGTATGCATCGCAGAATGAATGAATAGCATAGCCTGAGCGCGCGTGCCGTCCGGAGAGGCAGACAGAGACTGAGTGGGTCAGATTTATGAGAATTCAGAAATCAGAATTCAGAATTCAGAATTCAGAAGAGAAGAGAAGACCGACATGCCTTTTAGTCCTTACGGTACATACATAATACAAACATAGTAGTATGTAGCAGCTATTACCGAGGATCAAGGATATCTTATGTTACTTGCAATTACAATATTACATTAGTGGTGTGTTTGGTTTGGTGTGCAAACTTTATTCCCTTAAAAATCAAAAGTTTGGATTGGGCGGGCAAAGCGGAAAACGACGCGAGCTTTGGGTAAAGACGAGAACAAATAACTCTGGATGTACATGTTGGGCAACGCGGGCAGTGCGGGCACCTAGACATTGATACTATACCCTGTGGTCGCCGTCAAGGGCCCTGCCTCCCACTCTCACCCTCACTACCATCTCATTCCCTTCTCTCTCTCTCTCTCTGTTCCATTATGCCACTCGTTTTATTTTCCATCTACTTAGTTTCACTTGGCGCCTAATAATCTTCAACTTTTTCTGCAATTCATGTATAGTACCATTCACAGTATTCCACCACTTTACACTCAAATGTATACTGTGTATTTCATTGGAGACATCATTAGTGTTTTAAACGAGTCTGCCATTTTACGCTCTTACAACAAATAAGTGTTTTAAGTGCATGAAAATAAGTTTGATACATCTCTTGGTAATTAATAGTAATCATGTTTTGCTCCTATTTTGTTACTACTAATTTGATAAATTGCAATTATAGATTGGTGTTTTGTATGTAGTTGTTTAAATGGAAGGTTTAGGGGAATACATGAAACGTAGGTAGGTAGGAATTTGAAAGGACATGACTACAATGCATGGATGGGATGGGATATAATCCCACATTCCTATACATGGGCCCCTACTCGTGTCTCCCCTTATCCAGCACTACAGCTTTCCCAGGGCTCCTCTTATTTCGTCTTTTTCTTCTGTTTATCTTTTTTTTTCCCCACTTCTTCCCTTCGCCCCTTTTAACTGTGATAGGTACGCTTCTAATCCTCAAACACTGCTGCGATGACTTATCCACTCACTCACACACCTAATAATGCTCTCTATCTACACTTCTCGCACACCTTCAGACAATAGTTTTATTTTCCAACTATTAATTTGTGTATGCCAATTCCAATGTATCAGACTAGCTAGCCCATGATCCTCCTCCCTTCGATCAAAGTGGTTGCATCTCTGTGTATTTTTAGACCGTGCATGGTCCATATCGACCTATATCAAACAATTCAATGTCTGTCCTCTCTGTTATCACTGCAAAAACACGCATGCATGGTCAATATTGGCTACCCTATTTATCACTGTGTTTTTCTCCCCACACATCTTTTTTAAGATAATCCTTATTAAAACATGGTCATGGAATATATGTGTTTTTCATCGTCTGATACTATTAAATATAAACATATTTTTTAACCAAAATTTAAATCTTGACTTAACCTACTTTTCTAACTAATTCTTTCTATCAGATTCAATTCTATCTAACTCAACCTACTGATATGACTCGTAATTTTAAATATGATCGTAATATTACGGTGGGGATGCAGTTTGAGTAGGTTAAAAAACATTTTGGTTACAGTTGCACAGCGTAATTTAAAATCATGTTGCGCCTACTGATGAGTACTTCGTCCACTACAGGGGTAATTTTAGTAACAGTGAATACCTTAATATAGGTTTGTGGCAACCCATGGAGATATGCCCTAAGGGCAGAGAAAGAATGTGAAGATTTTAATTTGTGTGAGTGATATGTAGAAAGTATAATATGAGTGTATGGGAAAGAGTGAAAGTTAAAAGAAATAAGTGATGAGGAAGTGTATATTATACATAATTTGGTGGTTGTTCTTAGTTGTAGCTTTCCTTCTCCTCCATACTGGGTGGTCCCGATCTTAAAAGCAGCAAAATTACATGTACATAGGTAGGCGTCCACATTCCTCAATGAGATTGATTGAGGAGTGAGAAGCCCAACGAAGGGCTCACACCTGACAAAAGATATGGTTGGACAAGATTCTTTGTTTTGGGGAGGAAAATACAATATATACTAGATCACCTCATGCCATTGGAATATGGGGTGGAGTCTTATTGGACTAGGGACGAACCTATGTGAGGAATTTCTGACAAGCAAAAAACCATGACGACCAAAGGTGACTGTTAAGAGAATTTTCGGTTACCAAGGCTTGCTATCTACGACTTGATGTTGATCCTTCTTGGATTTTGAAATTTGAAGCAGCCTTTGTTACCCACAATTAACTAATTAAACCCAACCATCTTTACCTTAGTTTTATATAAAAAGAATAACTTAGTTCTCTTCTAGTTACCACAATTCCCATGTGACTATACACTGATGATCCCCAGACCAAGATTTCCTATATCTCATATATTCTTATAATAATTCACTCCCAAGCGTATCAGTTATTCGAACTCTGTGAGCATGTGTGAACTTCTCTAAAACTAAATTTTAAGAAAAAGAGATTATACTACAATTTAGGCCAAAACCCTAAGAACTTGAACAATTTTTGCATTTTATTATTTACAAGTTTCTTGTCTCATTCTATTTAACCTCTTCAACTGATGCAAAGTTTAAAATTACAGCAACAGTCAGGGTTCTAAAAAGCCCAAAAATTTTAATATTGCAATCAATTACAGATATATATATATATAATGTAATGCAATTGCATTTGAGATCATATATAAAACTGTTGCAGATTAAAAACTTCAAAACCTTAATATTACGATTTCAGACTGAAATACATGTATATATATATATATATCAGTACAAATGTTATAGTGTGTTTTTGTTTTGAAGTTACATAAAATTCATTTTTGATGTAATTGGTTTGGAAACATTAAACATACATTTGAGATACATAACTTTGTATTGATACATGTAGATGATGAGAAGAATTAATTCTAAAGATAAAGCAAACAATTCTTAAAGCTTCTATTTCCTTTCAGTGCATGATTACAAGATATCGACAGGGAGAGTTTCATTCTTTTCTTGAGAAGGCAAAAATTACCATGCATGAGACATGAACACAAAAATATAACGCCATAGCGGATTTGGTAATTTTAGTTTCATGCGTGCATAAAATATTGTCAAACTGATATAGTACAAACAACAATATTAGAGGATTTGGATGCACAAAATCCAAAATCTAATATAATCTAAAGAAATGAAAAAAAAAATGAAGCTAAAGGTAGTTGGGAGTGTGCGTCAGCAATAACATAGCTAGGGTATCACAGTTGGTGTTTCATTAAAGATCTTCACATGCTAATATATATTAATCGAACTTGATATAAACATAATTAACGATGATGAATAATTGGCGCAGTGCAATGATGACCTAATCTTTACAAACATTAAAGCATTCAATTCTTCTGCGAGGAAATTTGTATTATTAAGGACAGCACAACTACACTATAATTGTTATTTGTTTTTGTCCAAATTAAAAAAAAAAAAAAGTGATATATGGAGCCCCATCATTTTGGTCTGGATTGTGGAGCCTACGTGTGAAAGATTAACTGTAACTTTACCCAAATTTCAAAAGACAAATAGTAAAACAGATAAAACAAACTAATAAAAAAACATAATAATTTACTATGTCTTGTTTCTTACTTCCTATAACTTGGATGACAATTTACCACTCCTATTTTAGGTGTTTAAGCATGTTTATATATATATATATAAAGAAACGGAAAGAAATAAGATATATTATTTTAAATAATGAGTTTGGTTTAGAGGAATATTTATTGTCTAAGGGTGTGAAGAAATATATGGGCAATTCTCTTTGATCGTTCAGAACATCATCTAATGCATCAAGGACATGTTCGAGGTATTGTACGAGGGACGAACATCATACAATTCTTTGATATTCCAGTTGACATATTACTTTATTACAATTTAGTGAGGTTAGGAAGAAACTTCTCAAAGATGGGTTTGAGAAGGAAATGTTTCCACATTGAGGAAGGAGTTGTCACAAATGCAAACAAAGTTTTTTTTTTATCAGCAAATAGCAATGAAATTAAATAAGACCACTTCAGGGGTGGTCCAACCCTTATACAACAAAACAGATTTTCTCAAAGAGCCTTTCCATCTACATATGCAAACAAAGTTAATTAGCATCCATAAGCGTATATTCATTGAGCTTCCTATTGCCCCCAGTTGTCTTACTCCTAACGAATCAAGGGATGATGATGTTAATGTCTCTGTTATTTGCAGATTGTACATTAACGAGTCCCCTAACATTTGGTGACCTTAGGTAAATTTTATTTCAACTATATTTTTTGCTTTATATTTTGTTTATTCTCATTTTTTTTTCCAGTAAATAGCAATGAAATTAAATGGGACCACTTCAGGGGTGATCCAATCCTTATACAAAAAAATGATGTTCACAAAGTACATTTCCATCTACATATCAATCAAAAAGACCTCCTACTGTCTATCTCATCTCTACCAATAATAAAAAAGAATAACAAGAATCAACCCTTATAAAAATATTAAATTGAATGCATATATATCAAGGGTTCTAGACACCAATAAGAGAATGATAAATTAGTTGACGATATCTTTAATGAGATCCAGGACCAAACTTTAATCTGTGCCAAAGAGAAAACTTCAGTATGATTAATCACTCCACCTTTAAGTAAACAATTATTCTCATATATTTTTGTGGTCTTAGTTAAAATTTATAATAGGGAATAACCATCCACTATCGGACAATTAAGGATGATATGATGTGAGATGGTTGTATAGATGTTTAAGATTTTAGTGCTTGATTTCCTGTGTCTATTGAGCAGGTTCAAATAGTGGAACATGTTCAAGGAATTTTCTCATTTGACCAGTTAGATTGACAAATTCGATTGTAATAAGGATTATTTTTTATACTTCCTTTAATTAGGTCACTACAAGCAAATCATGAAATAAAAACCAATTTTAGAAAAAAAAATAATGAGTTGTTATAGTGACTAAATTAGAGAACATTTTAGAGACTAATTTTTTTTTGGTTTTTAAATTAGTTTCTATTATTGTTAAATGGTTTCTAAATTGGTATCTAATTAGTTACAAGGTTTTAACTACCAATTATTTTTATTTTTTTTTTAGTTTCTAAAGTGGTCTCTAATTTAGAAACTAATTATTTTTTACATGGAATATTTGTTGGAAAAATGCCTTTACATTCAGAATGAACATTATAAAAATAGAATAAAACATTTAACAAATACTATAATAAAAAAAAAGAGTTAAATGTTATTAATTCGTCACTAAATTAAAATAAAACAACAAGAACGAACTTTTTGTTCAATTAAAAAAAATAACCTTTTAAATATAATGATTAACCATTATCATTTATTAATTTTATTTCATCACCTAGAAGTTAGATGGATCTGGTTTTTAGTTGGTTCTAAGCAAACCGAATTCGTCTGCTTCTTTCTACACCTTCATTCGTTCTTGTGCTATTTTTACAAGTTTTTTATTCCAAAAATTTCCTTCTTTAATATTTCAAATTATATAATCAAAATTCTCTTTTTAGATTTTTAATTAGCTTCCAGACTATGTAATCAAAAATTCTTTTGTGATTAGCTTTTCAATTATATAATCCGAAAGTCTTTTCTATACATGAGATTAACTTTCGGATTATGTAACTCGGAAGTTTTTTTTTTAATTCGTGATTAAGTTCTAGATTACATAATCCATAAATATTTTTAATATGAAATTAGCTTATGGATTATGTAATCCATAATATATCTGAATATATCTATATTACATAATCCATGTGCTTATCTCATATCTAAAAAAGACTTCAAGATTTTAAAAATCTAAAGAACACTTCTAGATCCAAAAACATCTTTCAAATTATGTATGAGGGTGAGAGTAGCACAAAAAGGATAAAAAGATATTTTCACATTTTGTATGATGGTGAGATAAGAAAGTATGAAGGTGTAGCTAGAAGCAATCGCCCAATTGTTTAAGATAGAATCATGTAATTTTATTGGCTGAGTTGGGCCATATTACAGTTAGAAAATTGGGTTGGATGGATGTGTTTTGGACAAGACTGTTTCTTCCTGCACCTATCTTCTGCCACCCTCATACACAACATGAAAATACTTTCTTATCTTTCTTGTGTCACCACCATAGAGTAGCTTTCGTATTATGTAATCCAGACACGCATTTGAAAAAAAACTTCCAGATTATGTAATCCGGAAGCTAAAAAAGACTTCGAGATTATATAATCCGAAAACTAATCATACATCTGAAAAAAAGCTTATGAATTATGTAATCCAAAATATTACAGAGGTATTTTTGGAAATATGAAAATTTATGGAGGTGAGAGAAGAATATACGGAGGTGCAGGAATAAACAGTCTTTTGTACAATCGTCTTAAGATTATTTTCTACATCTCTCTATTATAGTAGATTGATAAAAATAATTTTTAAAATATTGTGAAATGTGTTTATTTTGGTTTACATGGGTTCTATTTGATTTTGGTCCTGTCCCTGTCTCTTTTATATATGTGTTTCTTGTTTTTGTTTTTTTGGCTGACAAGTAACAAAATAAAGCGTCTGGAAAAACTATATGCAAAAGTTTTTACTTTTTACCCAAACGGTGAGAAAAATTTGGAATGGAAACTATTTTGAAAAAGTTATTCTGTAATCATAAATCTTGTTACACAGTGTTCCTAGATGTATAATATAAAATAAATAAAATTAATTCTAAATTTTATTAGTAATTCCGATTTCTTTTATAATTTCTTTAGAATGCATGATTATAATTTTTTTACTATATTTCATATAGTATTTTTCAAAAAAATAAGGATTTTAAAAAGTCATTTCATTTTATCATTCCATAAGCATAAGGTGATGCTGATAGTAATTATAGAGGTGTCAAAAGAAATTTCCTTTACTTTATATCTACCTTTGTTTGGGCCTCTTTTTCTTTTACTGTTTACGAAAGAACCTCACTGATCAGTACTTAGATATCTTATTTTGTATCTTCCTAATTTGGTTTCACTAATACATACTCCATCTTTTTACTATATATTTTAAGAAAATAAAATTCATAATGATAATTATATAATTGATTATATTATATTATGTTGTTAAAAAATATGTGAATAATTTATAATGTATTGTACTGTTAAAATGTGTGTGAACTTAGTTTTAACTTTTAAATAATTTATTTGTACTTTTTTAGTATTTAAATATAATTAAAGATAAAATAATATATATATATATATATATATATATATATTAAATAGTAAAATCTGAAATTGTTATTTTTAAAATGTGAGTATATTTTCAGTTATTTTTGTGAGAGAATATATAAAAATATTTTGTGCCTTTTATTTTGGAGCTAAATACATTCTTTTTGAAAGATAATATTCTCTTCATACAAAAATAGCAGTTATGCAGTACATATACTTTTATATACATTTTTAAATATTAATATTATGAAACACAATGGAAATGTAATTTAGTTAACCAAATATTGTTTTTAACCAAATTTAATTAAGAACCAAGCATTTGAAATTTGAAAGATAATAATAATTAAATATATTTAGGAAAACTCAAAATCATTTTAGTTAATTAGTTAATCCTCTAAGAAGGATAACAAAAGTTTGATGAAATAGGGAAGGAAGTGCAATTAATATATATTATTTTATTTTTGGGTATAATATATAATATGTGTTATGGGTAAAGATGGTAAAAGGATCGTCTCCCTCCTCGCTTTCTCCCCCAGTGTGATAGCTTACAGAAAGAAGTAATAGTAATTAGGAAGTTGAACAGTTGAATCACAAACACTCATTCGCCTACGGTATCCCCTTATACTCTGTCTTCCACGTCTTTCCTTCTCCTCTTCCCACTCCACGCAACCTTCCTAGGGTTTCACCCAATCATGAACTGTGAGGTTTGCCAGCTCAAGGAACTGGAACTCGAACATTTCGAGATACGCGAGGTTTTGCGATGTGATTCCGCTGCTCCTATTGCTAATCTTCTTTCTTGATTATGATTTTCTTATTAATTTGTTCAATTGCAATAACCAGAGTGACGGTGTTGCAGGCATATTGCACACCATCCTCTTTCACCGTGCCTTGGGTCTCGTGCGCCCTAAAGACGTTGACTTGGAGCTTTTTGATGTAACTTACGTACGTTTTCAATCTCAATTTAATGCTATTATCACTTGTGTGTTAATATCTTTGAATCGCTTTTTAACTGTGTCTTATATCCATTACATTTCACTTATAAGCGCGTGTTTGAATTTAGTTTAGTTATCCGGCTCAAATTACGTCTAAATACGAGCTAACGAGTTTTTAGGTTGATGTTTGGTCTCAAGTTGAAAAATTGGTTCTGGGTCTAAAATTAATTGAGTTGAAGCAAGTCCGGACAGATTTTAGATTGGATTATAAATTTTTACAATGGATTTTATTACTAATATCATTTTAGGATAAAAACACCTAAGCATAAATTGCTTCACTTCTGAACAAATTTTTATTAGAATCAATTTTGCAAACACTCACCTAAACACGCATGCTAAATAAAGTAATTGTCTTGTGTTCTGTTTTTATGTCATTCTTGGTGTGTAGGTGCAATGTGGAGAGGCAGAGCTCGAAAAGAAAATAGATGAGAAGATTGAGCAGTTTGTTTGTTGGGTGGAGAAACACCCAAACAAAAAGAGTCAGGTCAATGATGTGGTGAAAATGGTGATAGTAGGGGTATTGCATTTGATTTTTGTTCTGTTGTAATTAGTGTTTTAACGGGGCTGTGAATTGGATGGTGCAGATATGTTTATCTTTCTATGAGGTGAAAAACAAACAGGCGTCTTGGTTCAGTAACAAGATTGAACGTTTGTATTGGGAGCAGTGGTATATTAATCTGAATGTGACTCAGCATATTAAGGTGCATTCTAGCAAGTATCATCATCCCAAAGTTGTAGATCCAGGAGGTGCAGTTGCTTGTTCTGTTTGTCAAACTAAATCTCTTTTAATGTCTCACTCCTACTATTTAGTTTTTTCACTCCTTCACTTAGACATTTTTTTTGGGGTAGGGTGCTGTTCACCTCCTTTTGTGTTTCTTATTTGTGTTTCTAATGTGTAGAGGGAGCGTTGGAGGATAGAAATGCCCGAAGTGCAGCACTGGAGGCATCACTACGTGAGGTTTTATTTCAGATAATTAAATTTGTTAATGAGAAAAAGGATCACGTTCCACCAATTCCAAATCTTGAGGGTGCTGTTTCATTTCCCTATGAAATTACCATACCTAGGTGAGTTGTGTGTACTCTGGCTGACCATATCAGTTGTGATTTTGCATTTCTTATATTTCTTTAATATTCTTACCGCTCTGATTCCAAGGTAGTCTTCTACTTGGTTGATTGTGTTGATAGCATGATATCTTTCAGGTTTTCTTTTCTCAATATGACTTGTAGAAAATATTGGAGCTATTGGTGTCCAAGGATTTTGGATTAAGTGGGATTAAATTGAAGTACATATAATGTAATGAAATGCTTATGTTGTAAGATGAAATTAACATTGTTTTAGAGGTGAAATTTCAGAATAACCCTGCCACAAGCTGTACAATATAGGCATCTTAGGTCCAACACTGGGGGACCATTCAAAGGATTCAAAAAGTGCTTGTGATCACGAATTGTCTATGAAATTAAAAGAGATTTGATTATGCACAGGTTTTAGTTTATATTGGTCATTTAAGTGCCAAAAAAGGTGTAGTGGATATGGGAATGCTGAGGTAGATTAGTGGATTTACTAGAAAATATCAGGTTAGGGACAATAGCTTATGAGAGAAAAATTGAGTAGCATTTTTCAAGTAAAAGAAGGCAAAAACTTACCCATTAGGGCTTGGTCATGTTAGTATTCCTATGAAATTGTAAAATTACAGGAATTAGGATAAGATCTCCTCCCCACCCAGCAGATGAGAACTATTTGAAAACACTTCATTCTACATTGTGAGATAAGGCTTGACTGCTCCTTTTGCTATTATTTTGCTCCTAATTATGTGGAGGAAGAAAAAAATTGAATGGCTATGGTCTAGCTTTGTAGAATTCCAATGAATTTGACTGTAGAGTTTAGTGGAATAGAGAGCAGGCCAGATAACAGAAATTACATTTTCATGAAAACTATTTTCAGGGTAGTGTTTAGTAACATGCATTGTTTAAGAGTATTAAATTCATTGAAAAGAAGCTATCTCTTCTGCATTACTTGAAAATTTTCAAATCATAAATGGTTTTGTATAGATTGGGATCAGTGTTGAAGAAAATTAGTGTTGACATTATTTAGTTATGATTATTTTGTTACCCACTAAGTTGTACTTAATTTCATGAATAGACTTTTCGGATGATATACTGTGATTTGAATGTCCACCCTTTTGCTTTACTTGTTTTTTCTCATTGTTTGTGATGAATCATTTGTAAATAAAGATGTTGTTACTAGTTATGTAAGACATCTCTAATTCGAAAAAGGCAAGTTCAATGCTTGCATCATTGTTCTATGTTTGAAATTGTTTGTATTAATGCTTAGGATAGCCAAAAGGGTAGATTCATGAGTAGTGGCTTATCATACTCCTGGGGCGTTGCATTATTCAATTATTGCTCTTAAATGTAGTTCAGCATGAATGATTATAAATAGAGATGCTGCTAGCGCTTCTTCACTTAAGCATTTAACCAAAATTTATTCTTCAACTTTGATAAATAGCGTAGGTTTGTTCGCGCTCTGCTTGTGTCCGTTTTTGGACAAATTTTCTGTGTTGTCTGCCATTGTTAGTCTGTTAGTCACCAACTGTTGTTGCATTGTTCATCCTTGCACTGTACATAGTTTGGTACTTTTCGTCCACTGTGCATATGTGCAGTGTTAACTGTTGTTGTTTCCTGCGTTTGTCAAGATATTCTCAAGTGTTTAAGGAAAAATGTCTGAAGCAGGTTCTTTTGCCAATAGTTCCTGAAGGCATACTATTAGTTAAAATACCATGGATAATATATTGAAGTGAATTTATAGTGAGGGTTCTTTATTCTCCTCAACGTAGCAAATGGTAAATGTACATAGCCTAAACTCCGGCAAGTAGAGAGAGCTTGTTTCTAGGATTTGCAAGGACTCCAATCCCTTCCTATTCCACCAAGGTTCTCCCTTTTAACACAACATAGTTTATATTCCCTACTATTGGGGAGTCTCTCCATCTAGACTAGGCATTAGCAACTATATTTTCCATGATATTCACTATATATTATTTATTTTGTCAGATTTTACTAAAATTTCTGAAATCTTGTGTAACTGCATAAGTATTCCCTAATCAACATGTCAAATGCTAATTAGGGTTTCTACAAAACAATTTTGTGATATTTGCTTTGAGATCTTTGTGACACGATAAAGAGCTTTTAGAATTATTGTTGGAAAGTTGTCTATATGTTGTCTCTTTTAGCTTGTCTTAGGTGCGGTCCCTGTTGGGAAAAACGGGTAATTTTCCCACTAAAACAAAACCCTAACAGAGCTACCCGACAAATAATATTGAATAAATAAAGCGGAATAATAAAATAGATAAAGAGGAAAAAACACACCCGAAAATTGTTAACGGAGTTCGGCCTATTTAGCCTAATCTCCGAGCACAGCAAAAACAGCTCACTTATTATGAGAGAAGATATTACAAATTGGGATATATAACAGTGAAGGAGGGGATGTTAATATATAACCCTCAAACCTCCTTCCCAAACAATGAACCCACCGATGTGGGACTTGGGATTAAGCC
>Ga0123342_1000897_pt1 | contig 49443 bp, 21 predicted proteins | sample Turbeawhitnodule_FD_89960 | JGI IMG/M metagenome (GOLD analysis project Ga0123342, IMG submission 89960) | Root nodule microbial communities of legume samples collected from Mexico - Turtle bean Mexico white nodule | ecosystem: Host-associated > Plants > Roots > Nodule | place: Mexico: Nepantla...
AACCTTTTCAAACACACAAACAGTGCTAAAATAAATCTTTTCATTTCCATATAAATCGATTTATTTTCTGTAAACTGTGTTAAACACTGTTTTTGCGAGAAGCTTTTAAAAGGTCAATTCACCCCCCTCCCCCCCTCTTGAACTTTGACACTATTAAACCCAACATGAACAATTATGTTAAAAGATCCAATGAGCAAAATTGAGTTTGATATTCAAAGAACTAGTAAATCTCTATCTTAGTTAACAAATAATGAAGTTAACTGAGTAGGGATGTAATTGTGGAAATTTTCAAACTCTTAAACTTCTTGACCTTCATGTTTTTTGTTATTATTGTATAATCCTTGTGTCATCTTCAAATTGGTATTTGACCTTATTTATAAAGTAAAAATTGTTTATAAAACTTAGTCCATTTAATTGAAAATTAAGATAATTGTACCGTCAGTACCGAACGATTCTTGTACGTGTCAGTATCCGATACTGACCGAACGACACAAGTTTAGGCATATTTATTAAAATATGTATTAACATTAATTAAACCTTATGAAAATTAGGTAATGTGAACACTAATGATGATGCACACTTTAATCAAGGTCCAACAGTGAAAGGATCCATAAGATACTATAAATAGACATTATAACCAAGACAAATATATGTCATTACTACAATATTTATTGCATCATCCGAATTTAGAATACTTACTTGAATGTCGGATAATCTTTTATATATGTTTTCGATTGAAAATCAAAACCTAAACTACCAAAGGAAAAAAGACAAAAAAAAATCGAAAGAAAAAATTCAATTGTTCAACTGATAAATATTTATATCTAGACCTCTCCCAAAAAAACAACAATTAATTTTGGTATATATATAAAAATTTCATTCCTAACCTTAATACGGGAAAGAAAGGAAACAACAACTAGGAAGGTCAACTTATATTCATAATAAAATTGATAGACTAGTTCTAAATAAATAAATAAATATTATTATCAAAATAAAAGTCATAATAGAAATAAATGAAAATTATATAAGTCGTAATCTTTAATTCACTTCCGTGTATAATTACTTTAAATTTATTAAATCTTTTATTATTTTTACTCTTTTAATTTACATAAAAAATTAACTTTAATTACAATCAACTTAAGTCTAAATTAAAAAAAGCAAAAATAAAACTGAAATATAAATGATATTTTCCTTCTCTTATGTGTATTCCTCTTTCATTCCCTTTCTTTTGATTGAATAATTTACTTTGATTTCTTGTTGATAAGTTAAATTTATTTTGATTTCCTATTGATAAAATAAATTATAGTGATAGAGGCAGAGTTATGTAACAGGGGACCACACCTGTTTTTTCTTTCCAGTGGGAGAGAAAAAAACAACTTTTATGTATAAAAATTTAGGAGTGACCATATCCTAATATCACTCAGAGTCCACCCCTGATTTTATTAATACAACCATAAGAACAAAATTTAACTTATATTAACGTAAATATTTTTATAATTGTATCAACCACTTAAACATCCATCACTAGGCTACCCACAACGAGTATATATAAGTCTATATTTTTATTTGTTTGATTATATTTTTCATTTAAAATATTGTTAATTATGTGTTATGATTTGAAAAATGTATTGTTAAATTTATGATTTGGCAATATATAAAGTAAGAGACAATGACGAAAGCAAAAAGAGTAAATGTAAAATGGATTATAGTCTTAAAATGAAAATGGTGAAACAATATTAAGATAAAAGATTAAAGCAGAAGTACAATTTGAACAGGAATGGAATGAAAAGATGAGAGTTGGTGTGACCTTGGAATGCGTATAAGCCGTTAAAAAAGGAAAGGCTTTGATGACGATGAAATAAAAAAGTTGATATATATATGTAGTTGGAAATGGCAGCCAATAGAAAGGGGGAAAGAGATCCGTGATGGGGCTGATAGAAAAAAGAGACTTTTATACTAAAAAAGACAGCAGGTAAGGCAGTGAAAAGAGTTTACAGAACAGATTCTAATTCTACACAGGTGAAGAAGATGAAGAGGCAGCCCCTTTAAAGTTCTTTAAAAAAAGTAAACGGGCTTTTCCGTTCCATCCAGACAAATCTTCATCTCCATCTTAATGAAAAAACCTTCCCCATCGCGTTCCGTTTAAGAATCACGTTCGTACCGATTCTTCACCTTTTTCCCTAATAATCAATCCCACGGAATCACTAATCATTATTCTAAGACTTCCCAACACCAGATTCATGCACTCTCCCTCCATGCTTCTTTCTTTTATAGTTACTAAAACGATGGTACGACGCCATATGGACTGTCAAGCATCAGCGACGCAGCGCCAGGGCTATAGAGACGCTCCACATCCGAGTCAGTTTCAGTTCGCTTCGCGAACCGCCCTTTTATCCTGGGCCGGGTTTCCGCATAAGCCTTCCGCGATGCGTATCGAATGGTTTTCTCAAACTTTCGGTTCTTTCTCTTCTCTCTGTATCGCAGAACCCTCGCTTCACGGTCCATTCCACACAACTGCGTCGCGCCTTGTCCTCCACTTACTCCGGACAAACCAATCCCACTCGATTCCGAACTGTTCCGACCAAACGAGTACGACATGTCCGACACGGTGTTCCCATCCGGCACCACTCCAACATCAAGCGACGACGACGAAACCTGTCACATAATTTAATTCTCAAGTAAATTCACTGCAGGACAAAAAATTTATGTATAATATTTAAAATTTGTTACTAAGTGATACTACTCACACTTTGGCTGAGAGACTGGGATGGGTAGTTAAAGGAGGAGAGCTTGGAGCGGCAAAAGTCGATGTCGAAGCAGCTTTCTGATTGGTGGTGGTTATTGATGAGGGGAGGAGCGAAGGAAGGTTTGGTTTGAACTGGAACGACGCTGTCGTTTCCGGAGTTGTTGTTGTGGAAGGAGTTTGAGTAATCGAAATCGAGGAAGGGGTCCATTTCTGAGTAGAAGATCTCCTTGGACTTCATGTCAGTGGCGTCCACGAGTTTCGACCCGAAATTGGGGTTGGGGATGAGCCAGGCGGCGGCGTCGGGGTCGTCATGGGCGAAGGCATCGGAGGCTCCGGTGGCGTCGTCGGAGGGGACGATGAAGCCGAAGGAGGCGGCGGTGGAGGCCTTGACGATGGAGTCGGCGGAGTCGTAGAAGGGCTCAACAGGGACGCGGTCGTGGCGGCGCGCGAGGGGGTTGGCAGAGTGGATGTCAGAGTCGCAGGTGATGCAGAGGGCGGCGGCGTCAGCCTTGCACGTGACAGCCGCGGGGGCCTGCTCGCAGACCTCGCACACCCAGACGCGCTCGTGGCGCGATGCCAGCTTGTTGGCACAGTGAATCTTGGAGTCGCAGGCGATGCAGAGAAAAGCGGAATCGGGGCGGCAGAAAAGCGCCGCCGAAGCCAACTTGCAGGAGTCACATGGCTTTGGCGGCACGGTCCAGCCGCTCCTGAACCCCTTCAAGCCTCCTCTTTCAATTCCCATGGTCTGAACAGAAAAAAGCACTTTTGAAAAACGCCGCTAATCTAACGGTACTACTCTCTCTCTTGTTCCCAATGAGAAGTGGAATGGAGTAGAATTAGAGCAACCTAAACGCGGAGACGAGTGAGTAAGTTGATTTCTTTGGGTGCGGTTTTTCTATTATCTATATTAGTCACTGGTCGCAGAGAGGAAATCTAGGTGATGACGAATCAATGCGGGACACGTGGCTCTCTCTTGGCCACATAACTGGTTCGCTCAGACCAACAATATTAGAATAGATATGTATTGCGGAGTAGTAGTTGTCATCGTGTTGTGTCTGTGCCGACGTGGGCCCGTCACGGACATTAGATGCAATCACTATGCTTTTTAACATTTTTATTTCTTACTAAAACCATCGCAATGGATTCAGGAGGATAATTTTCTTTTTCAAGCAACCCTGTCATCTTTGAGAAAACGGAAACTATTTTTTTAGGTCTTGTAATAAATGTTTTTCTATTTACAATTTAAAATAAAAATTTAATTACTTTTACATTATCAACTAATAAAAAATTAACAATAATTTTTAACATAACTAATATAAATTAATTATTAAATAACATTATGACATTATTTTACATTAACAAAATTTAATTTAATTTATATTTTATATTATTATTTCATCTTAATTTAATGTGTATGATATTTTTATTTCTATCATAATCAGGTTAATAATATAAAGTATTTAAATTTATTTTATAATAAATGCAAGGAAATTAAAATCTTTAAACACATATATGTTTGCCCTTGGATCATTAATGAGAGCCTCATATCCAACAATCGAAATATCAGGAGACACAATTGGGAAGGGGAGACATGTTAAAGTTGGCAGGAATAGCCAACAGCAAACCCACGTGGGGGTAAAACATGATACATGAGAGAGAAGAGAATGGAACAATTTTAAGGTATTGACTTAATTGATATTTTGTTTAGTATGATCTAACAATTTTTTTCTAAATTAATTCTAATAAACTACTAATACATATTAATTGGTGGCTCATATTATACCAAATGAAAAATATTTTGTCCAGTTGTAATTTCTGGTTATCTTCAACAGATGTTAATTACTTCAAGTACATTTTAATTTGTGGCTCATACCTTCATACGATTTTGACTGAATTTTGAGATACACTTTTAGACTCTTTCTAAAAATAAAATGTTTTGTGATTTGGAAGCAGACGTTCGCCTATTATAGATGTATTAATCTCATTTGGATATCAAAACTTGCTTCCTAAAATGTAAAGAATCGAGAAGAAATGTGTAGTCAAACAATAAGGTAAGATGCGGCTTTTACTTTTATATAGGCATAGGAATGGAATGTTCTACATAATTAAGCACTTCTTTAAGAAAATTAGTTTTCAAACATCAGAGATAAATTATATATATTACTTGGAGTTGTTAATTGATCCCTTTAAAATATTAGTTTAGAAAATGAAAATAAAATATAAAATGTAAGAAGACTAACACTTGCTCGAATGTTCTTACGGTAATATTAAAAAATAAAAGTCAGTATATAAAAAATAGCTTATTTGATTCTTCTAACCTGCTCCAACAATATGTATAGGTGTGGGTTTTCAATATCTCTTAACTTGTACAATTCGAGTTTGAAAGGGTTGTTTGCAATCTCTCAATAGGTCGACTAAGAGTTGCATAGTGTAAATAATTGAGTAATAATTAATCATACCAAGATACATAAGCATATTTTATCATACCATCAATAAAAAGTTAACACATTTAATTATTCTAGTTTAACTTCTCCTAGCCTAAACTGAAGACATATATAACTTCTTCTACAACTATTTCTTCCACCACAATCCCTTTAGCCAATCATAATTCACATCTTTTTTTTTTATATGTATACTTTATTGCTTGAGATAAAAATAAATGAAGATAAAATTGACCTAACAAATTTAATTACTTTTCTTAGGAGAGAAAAAGGCTAACATTTAAAATTAAAATTTGGAAGAAAAGTTTGAATTATTTATTAAATAAATCATGATACCTTGTCAACTTATTTAATACACGGTTTTAAATACATTTATATCAAAATTCAAATAATTAAATTTGATAACGAAAAAAAGGCTAACAGAAGATGTTACAGTATATACTAATTATAATTTTTGAAGTAATCTTTTAAAAAACCTTTGTACTTTTAAATAATTACATCTTTATAGTTCTTTAAAATTAATGGGTTTACATAATTAACCTATTATGTTATTATGGAAACAACTAATTTATGTGAAAACTTATACACTAAACAACAATTTAATAATAAAAAATATTAAATTATGCATTGAAAATAATTCTTCAAATTTTAAACATATGCGAAGACCAAAAATATAAATGACAAAGGAGATATCAATATTTATAATGTAAAAATTCTCTCAACTTAAGTGAAAATCTATCAACATGAGTCATTCAATCAATTTCCACTAAGATCAAATATATCAATACAAGAGAGTTAAATCAAATGTAAAAGTAAGTGTTTAGAACCTATCGGTACATCAAAGAAATAACGGTTTCAAAATTTAAAGAATAGAGAAAGAAAAACATAAAATAGAGTAATAATGTGAAACTAATTTCTCCATTCGGTACCATTTTATTGTCTAAAGTCTTTCACCACTAATTTAGCTTTGTACCATAGAGATGTAGCACATTTCCTTACTTCACCCTGAAAATTCACTTATTCTCTAAAGTCCTTTTGCTCTTATGCAATTTTACCAAGTCATAAGTGTGATTATTATACAAAGATTTCATCTCATATTGAATTACATCCAGTCACTTTTGTTTTTATTCACTTTCCAAGCTTCTTCAATAAAATAATCTCTAATTTAAGAATTTATACCTTTTTACATTTTTTATGATCTTTAATTGAATAAGAGCATTTTATTCTTTGGTGTTAATTGCAGGTTTCTAGGGAAGAATGAAGATTTGGACTAAAGAAGAATGATATATGCTGAAAGGAGAAAGCTAGAAGGTCCAAAACACACAAAAGAGAGAAAAAAAAAGTCAAACTCAGCAACGAGGATGCGTTAGAATAATTAGGCTAATTTTATGTTTTTATGAACAAGCGCAAAGCACAACGCAGGAAATCACCTAACTCTAGCAATTAGGTTAAATAGGGGGCTATATGCACAACCCTAGTGAGAGAAAAACACCATTGAGTGATTTAGAACCGATTGGGAGAATAGAATGTGCTAGAAGTATGTGTGACTAATTCTACCATTTGGGATTGAGAGTAATCCGTTCGAACTCTTATGTGTTGAGGTGATATATAAATATGATATAATATTTTGTTCTTAATTGATTATTGGTATTGTTGTTTTGCTTTTAAATAGTCGTGACATGTTTGAGAATCTTAAATCTGATTGCAAAGTATTTTTAGAGTTCTGATCTAAAGAACAATATTTAACATATTTGAGTGTTAGGAATAGACTTGAAATAGAGCATGATTATAAGTTGTTTTATAAATACGTGAGGAATCGATATTTAGGAAACCGTTTTAATAATTTTATGTGAGGAATCCATATAAATAACTTTTCTAATGACATCAATTTCAATCAGAGAACATAATGTTAACATGTTAAAAAAACACATAAGAATGAAAAAAGACTAAAATTAATCCCTATTTTTCCAATTAAAGCAATTACTTTTTGATTTGTTTTCTTGTTAATTCTTGTCATTATAATAATTTTCAAACCAATTTTTTATTATTATGTTTTATATTTAGCGAACACGACTTTTTAGTAATAAAGACAGGAAGATGACATTTTTTCACACACAAGTTTTTCATCTTGTGATTCCACAAAATAATAATTTGTATGTAATCATATTTACATTTGTCTCCATTATGTAATTAAGTAAATATAATCTCAAACCAAATTAGCAACAGTACAAAACTGATTCCTTCAACTCTATACTTCCAATTGAAGATCCCTACAGTCAAAATGAAAAAAAAAATATATTGAACGGTAAATAGTACTTATGTTAATTTATAATAGCCGTTTAAGATTTTTTATAAAAATAAATGTATTTAATTTTTCAAATTTATTGTAGTCTTAAGTGAATTTAACTATTATACTTTTTTATTTTTATACACTTATGTGTTATTACATTTTTTTATATTATCTTAACTATTTTTTATTAACTAAATTAATAACATAATTGAATAAAACGTTATCTTAAAATTTAAAGAATATAAAAAGCAAACTTTTCCTCACAAAAAAAAAATCTGACAATTGAAAAGGATCTAATAGAGGAACATGACAGATAACTTTTTTATTTTTCTGGAATGTACTGGTGACTTGCTTAAGTATTTTCATTAAAATGGTATTTAATCTGTAATTTTATTTTAAAAAACCACGTCTTCAAGTTAAAAACTTAATTTTATAAATTTAATTTATTTAAAATCAATACAATTTATTTTAAACAACTAATATTTTTTAAGTGACTAAAACATATCTATACTTTTAAATCGTAATTTTGTATAGACTGTATATAATAAAACAATTTATTTAGAAGAATGTTTTTTAGAAAAAAAAATTATTATTTTTATATATTGTATATAATAAAGCAATTTTTACTTGTTGAAACCAGACGAGTCCCATAAGTCTCAATACTCGATTCTTGTCGACCGACATGTTCAAAATACATTAAAATCAAGATATGATTAACAAGGCTAATTTGTGTATAAAACTAGGTAATACATCCTTAATCATAATTCATACATTAATCTCGGTTCAACAGCAACGGAGACCATTACAAACATATAAATGAGCATATCTTTCAAGAAAACGGTACGTCATTTATTACGCATTTATTGTATCGAATACTGAATACTCACTTTGAGTGTCGGATAACCTTTTGCAGGTGTCCTTTCGACCGAGAACTAAGGAAGAAGGAAAGTTTGATTGAAGTAAAGGAGCGAGAGTAGAGAAAGGAAGAGTGAGCCGAATTAGTCTGCGAAGTAGAAGAAGGAACAGGTACCCGACCAAAACAAATGAGTGAATTGTTCAATTTCTCTCGGCCGCTTTTGAATAAGAACACAATCTATTTTTTTATAATAGAAAAAACACTATTGTATAACTAAACTTTTTTTACCAAAACCAAACATGAAGCAATATCTTTAATTAAAAAAATGTAATTGTTGAATTTTAAAGTTTAAATTATCTCAAATAAAAGTATTCAAGTTGAGTCTCCTTACTCATAATGATGAGATATGTATTTTATAGGTCCCAATTAGTTATATGTTATTATCTAAATCTTAATTCATATTATCTAATCTTTCAAATTTGTATTTTTTTTGCTCTTATTTCAAGTACCAGGAATTAGGTTGACTCACAGTGCCAGAAATTAGGTCGAACAGTCAAGCCTTCTAAGTCAACTGACAGTGCGAGAAATTGGACTGAACAATCAAACCATTTTTAAGATGACTGGTATAGTGTAAGGAATCAAGCCTTTTAGGCTGATAGTGTCAGAAATTGGGTTAAACGATGAAACTCTTTTTTAAGTCAACTGAGAGTACCAAAAATGAGGTTGAACGTTCAAACTTTTTAGGTCGATGACAGTGTCAAAAATTGGGTTGAACAATAAAACCCTTTTAAGTCAATTGACAATACCAAAAATTCGACAATATCAAATTGATTGATCAAACTCTTGATAAAATTAGTAAGAGTTGCAATTTGAATACAATAATTAATTGAGAGGAGAGAGTTTTTTTTTTCTAATTTAAACAAGATAAACCAAAATTATCTTTATTCACTTGAATCCAAGATGAGCATTTAATAAATATAACATGTGAAATTTGAATCATAATATATATATATATATATATATATATATATATATATATATATAGAATATGATATATGTCGTAAAATAGAAAAAAAATATATGGTTTATATAATTGATATATAAAAAAAATCCAATAATTGATATATTTTTATTTTATATAAATATGGTTTTTCTATATTTTTAAATTTTGCATCTTGAAATTTTTAAATATTATTTTTATTTTTTTATATTGGAGTGTGATTAGTTTAACGTTAAAATAAAAAATATTACTTAACCTAATTAAAATAATAAGAAATAAAAACTTAAAATCATTACTTTTCAAAAAAATCATTTAATTAGAAAATATATTTTTATTTAAAAAAATAGTTATATACATTAATTTATAGTTTTTTAAAACATAGTTTATTTTTTAAACGTTGTATTTAAAAATAAACTTATTTTATTTTCTAATGCTCCAAAAACAGAAATTGTATCTCTAAAAGAAAAATAAAAATTATTTTCTATACTTTTAAATGTGACAAAAAAAATAAATTTATTATAATATTATAAATTTGAATTATTATTGCATAATTATTTTCTAATATAAAATAACAGAAATTTCATTATTGAAACAGAAGTAATAATTATTCCTTATATTTTAATGATTAATAATTAAATGTATTAAAATTATATATAATTTAAATTTTATTTTTTTAAAAATATTTCAAAGTAAAATTAATAATAAAGAGTAAATAATAGATAATTTTTATTTGAAGAAGACATACTATTAAGAAAAGCCCTAAACAAAAATAACTTTTATAGACTTTATTTGTACATTATCTCCATATTTTTGTTGAGATTTTGATTAGTTTTATTAAAAATCTCTATTAATTAATAGGTTGTAACTCAAAAATAAATTACTCTCTGCTAGTAAGATTTTAAAAAACGATTATAGTAATATCATGATTTCCCCAATTTATATGATACTAAAAAAAAATTGTGATTGTTAAATGTAGGAAAACATTGCACCAAATGCCCCCCCTAATGTCATGTCATGTTTACCACATGTTTTCGAAAACCCTAATTAACTGTTCTAAGACCCTATTACATCTCTGTTCGACACCATTACTGTCTCAAAAACATAACAAGGTGCAATCATGATAATTTTAAAAAAATAATAATATCCTCATAGTTAATTTGTACAACAACAAAGCATTATGATCTCAAAGTCATTCATGTCATTCATATATAGCGAAAGACGAAGGAATTTGTTCAAAGAACGATCATGAAGAAACCCTTTTTTTTATTCATTTGACATGCAGAAATAACGAGATCCAAATTCAACGAATGATGGGCGTGTGTTGGACAGTGAGATTGTGGCATTGCAGTGTGGTTGTTCACATTATTTAATGGTGTCTAAATCTGGTGATGTGCAACGTGGTTACACAATGCATGGAAGATGGTGAGCATGGCCAAAGACAAAGAGGGAAAATATAAAATAATATCATACACTTTATATTAATATAAGGTTGCTCCATGTAACCTACCATTCACCAAATAAAAATCTTAATAAACATATATTTCTCTCTTTTGTTGTGTCATACTGCAGGGCACCACAGAAAGCAATTCTTATTTTTATGATAACTAGATCATGACATTTTTATTTTTATTTTATGTTTTATAAAAAGTGTGGTTTGATGATTTTGGGAAAAAAATTTTGTTTTAATGAGGATGAGGTTGGAAAGAGAGAAAAAAAAAGGAAGAGAGTGGAAAGTGAGACGGTTTAAATGTAGGAAAAGTTAGAATTTGAGTAGAAAGTGATGTGAAAATATGTAGTGAATTAGATTAATCTAACTGGAAAAAATTGTAAAAAATTAATATTGTAAAAATTACTTATATATCTTTGAATTATATCATTTTAAGAACGTATATAAATAGTGTTTGAATACATTAATTAATAAAAATTAAAGAAATTTTTGCTTTATTATTTATTTATTTTGTTAAATTTGATTTCCTGATAAAAGGTGTTGAGTCAAGTTTGGATGAAAAATAGATTGTCACCTTTTTTAAAATTGGGAACAAAATTGAATTTTTATTAATATTACAAATAAACAATGACTTAAAAAGATAATGAAATCTAAAATATAGATTTAGATATTAATTTTACTTGATTGCTAAAGAATATAAATATCATTTTTTTTATAAACTTACTAATACCTATACATCTTCAAAAATTATTCACAATTAATTAGTAAAAATTTAACTCTCTGTGTGTAAAGTATAATCATATTGATTTTTAAAACTAATAAAATTAAAAATATATAATCATAATATCAAATGAATTTCTAAACTTATTTTTAGATTTTTAATTATATAAAATATTATTATTATTGTTAATAATAAATCATATAACTTTTTAAAAATTTTAAAAAATTAACAAATCATATTTTAAATTTTTATTTATTTATTTAATTTTTAAGAATTAATACGACAAAAATAAAACTAGTATGATTTCCAAAGCAAAATGAAAAATTATATTTATTTAAAGAAAAATAATTGATTATGATTGAAGACATGATTAATTATATTTCCTTGGACAATAGAATCACAGCTTGGAATATCCCCTAAACGTAATATAAATTGTTTCTGTTCATGGGAGACAAAGAGATAATTCCCCAAACACAGTGTAATGTAAATGATCTCTCTTTTTCTGGCATGAGAGTGGGCTATTTCCCTCCTTTTTCATTGAAATCAGTAAATCCAAATGTGAATGGTGGTGCAGCTTTTTCTACTTCCATTTTCGCAATTACAAGAAATGATGTCCAGAGATAATATATAGAGTGGAAAGTGTAAGATATAATTTGTAAGAGGCACAAAGCGAATATTGTATAGTGGGAGTCAGAATCATTGCATCAAAGACGTTATGATAAAAGTCAAACAAAGCCAGGATATTAGAAATTATCTTCCGGTGGGGACGGTTTATACTTTATGTTTCCAGAGAAAATTGGACAAAGTGCCAATTTTTTTATACTAGAGAAAATAATTTCTTTTGGATCTTCAAGTTGTGGGTACGTAAAAGAACAAGAGTTGGAATGCAGAGATAATTATTAATAATTTATTTCAGTAAGATTAATTGTATTTATTGTATTATCGATTTTATCGTATTATTTTTTTTATGTTTTATGTTTTTAGTGTGAGGAAGCGTATTATAAATTTTATATATGATCAAAATTATAATATATAAGTATGTAGAAAATTCACCTTACTAGAATCGATATTAAGAAGTTGAGGAAATTTAAAATTTATAATATCATCGGAACCAAATTGAAATAGAAATTCTAGGTAATTAACAACTGTTATCAATTTGCAAGTGTATCTAAATTTACCTTCTTAAACTGTTTTACACTGAAAATATAGGAGAACAAGGGCACCTACCATAGGGTATCCCTTTGAGATTAAGGTAAGAATTGAAACGTAGGTCTAAGGTAAGTTGGTTTTCAGGGCGGGTAAAGCGAATGAATAGCCAGCTATGAGCATGTATAAAGTATAAACTATCATCCACCTATATACCTTTAAGAAAAAATATCAACTTCTAGTACAACTCATTCACGTGTTTGACATATAACTCATTTAAAAAGAAGAAATAAATCTAAAGATTCACGAGTTATTGACATTAAGTTAAATATAAATGTCCATAAAAGTTATTTGAAGCATTATTATCATAAAGTGGTATAAGGAATGTTTTATTATTTTATAAAAAAGTAATATGAAAGTAAAAGTTTTTTTTATAACCAGAGAGAGTGAAAATATTTTTTATATTTTTTTGAAAATGTTAATTTATTAATGGCTTAATTACTGAAAATTAAAGAAAACTTTATTTGATTCTCAATTAAAGAAAACATGATTATGTAATTTAGAAGGTTGTTATGGTTAAGCTCAAATTTACTACTCTGTGATGAGATATTAATGTGTAACGGTTTAGTAGGAAAATCATGTTTTAATAATAACAAATTATTAAATATTTAGTTATATTTATTATCATTAAAAATCTTTAAAAAAATTAAATTTTATAAGTTAAACTTTCTTAAAAAAAAATTAGTGATCAAAACTATATTCACCCTAAATAATAAGATTAAAAGTAAAATTACGCTTTTATTAATTAAAAAATAGTTTTTTCTATGTATACATGTAGGAATAAGCTTTATCCACGATGAACATATCATTTATGAAAAAAATGAATTGAATATTTTTTGTACTTTTTAGGAATCATATTATTAGAATTTTCATTAAAAAAAAATTTAATTGACGATAAAAGGATACTGTTAAATGTTGGAGGTGTTCTATCTTTTTATAGAAAACAATTCAAGAATTGATCCTTTAATAGAGGGACCTTCGCCATGCAACACTACTACGTGAAGATCTAAATCATATTTAGAGGATTTCACTGAGTCAGTACACTGCTCTAAAAATGTTACTTCTTTGTCTATTCTTAAATTCTCTCATGCTGCAACACAGATATGCATTCTTCCGTTGAGTCTTCCTCGTAGCATTATATATGATATGGCTAAATAAAACTACAACATTTGAAACTGCAGCATCTTTATTGAATATATGTCTGTGATATAAACTGCAGCAAAGTCCAGTTTTGGATCCGTATTGTGGTTGGTACTCCCTTAAGAGTAATCTTTTCTCAGTGAATTGTTTGATATGCAACACAAGCATAATAATTTAGGACAAACTCTCAAACTATAGAATAATTATGTATTTTGTGCGTTGTTTGATGGTAGATAATATAAGTATAAATACAATATAAAATTTATCAAAATATTTTTTTTATTTAACTATAATTTACATTATTATTTGTGCATTTATAATATGTGTCATAAATAAAGATAAAAGTAAGTCATATTATCTTATAAGAATGTGTAGAGTGGTGTATTACTATAAAAAAAATCATTAAATAGAAATCAACTTTAGAGACTAAAAAAATTATTGGTATAAAAAAGATTAGATAATAGTGTACAATTCGTGTTCTCGAATGAGGTTGGAACCAAGAGAATGATTCGAACACTCCTCGATTAGTCGGTCTGCACCCCACTCCTTCCTCTCAACTGAACTCCCAAGCGCTCGCTCTCCCACTCCTCCTCCTCGCTAGCTCCGGGCTCGGATGGTATCGGAAAAAGGTACTCTGACACTCAAGTCAGAATTTAGCACTCGACACTCAATATTTAGGATTAGACGATTGCGTACCTGATCCTTTGGAATTTGTGCTAATTTATACAATTATCGTGGGTCCATTGTCATTAATGGACCTAATAAAAGGAGATTAACAAACGCTGGGTCATTAGTCACTCTCGTTGTTGGTTATGTCAGTTGGTCTCGATCGAATGTCGAGTCAAGGTCTTTGTCGTGCTGACTATACCGGTGAACAGGATTGAAACCAAGAGAACGATTCAAACACTCCTTGGTCGGTCGATCGGTTTGCACCTCACCCCTTCCTCTCAGCTGAACTCCCACGCCACTCTTCCTCCTTGCTAGCTCCAGGCTCACTCGGATGGTACCAACAAAAGGTACTCTGACGCTCAAGTCCGACTTTAACACTCGACACTCAGTATTTATGATTAGATGATTGCGTACCTGATCCTTTGGGATATGTGCTAATTTATACAATTATTGTGGGTCCATTTTCATAAATGAGACTAATAAAAAAAGATTAACAAACACTAGATCATTAGTCAATCTCATTGTTGGTTATGTTGATCGATTTCGACCGAATGTTGAGTCAAGGTCTCGGTCGTGCTGATCGTAGGGTATAGTTCGTTTATTTGTCTGATCTAAACAGATAACTCCAGACATTCATTGAAAATATTTTTTATAAGAAATGAAAAATATAAAAAAGTGCAAATATTTATTACATAAAAAGTTTGTAGTGTACGGTTAATTTATATGTCTAATATGTACAGATAACTCCAAACATTCATTGAAAATATTTTTTATAAAAATTGAAAAATATAAAAAAATTGCAAATATTTATTACATAAACAGTTTAGATATTTTATTTAATTCCAATAACCAACATAGCAAGTAAATAATATTTGTTTACACAAGTCATGTTAATAAAATTTAGTAATATAATCTAAATATAAAGAGAACTTCATAAACATTTCATTATATTTTTACTTTACAAAAATGTAATATAGATTTTTTTTAAATTAGTTTTTAAATAATATAAGTTAAATCGGGATATTTTTTTTATTAAGATGAGTAAATAAGAAATGTAGAAACCTACTTCAGAAACATTTCATTGTATTTTTAATTTACAAAAATATAGTATAGAAATTTTTAAAATAAATTTGTAAACAGTATAAGTTAATATTTTTTTTTTAATAAATTAAATATAATATAATATAAAATAAATAAATAACATATATATAGGTTAATCGACCAACCACAAAAACATCACTTAATTAAGAACATCAAACACTATTTCTATTCGAGTAAAAATAGTTTCATTAAGAGAGGGTAGCAAACGAAGTACTAATTGGAGAAACTTAGATGATACATTTGCTTGAGAAGCACTTACTAGAGTGGTTCAAATAATACATTCACTTAACGACTTAGATGAAACCTATTATGTTAAAACATAGATACTCAAATATAACTATGTCTTAATATTTTTGAAAATATAATACCATTTCAAGTTACAAGACTCGTCTTTTCAAAATTGAAAATAATCATACATACATCTCAAGACTCAAAGTACATTAGAGACTCAAATTTAGACTAATAAGGAGAAACTTTTATTCTTCATCCGAGTTCTTCATATAGAAACAAATGTTATGACTTAACATCATAAGGAAACATGTGAGTCTCACACTCAACGGAGACTAAAATAAAATTATTAAATAAAAATCAGTTTTAGAGACAAAAATTTATTGGTATCTAAATTAATTTCTATTATTGATAAATAGTTTATAAATTGATATCTAATTAGTTACCAACTTTGCTACTAACTTTATAATTTAAATCATTGGTAGTTAAAACCTTGGTAGCTAATTAGATACCAATTTATAAACTATTTATCAATAGTACAAACTAATTTAGATATCAATAATTTTTCTAGTCTTTAAAATAGTATTTAACTTACTCAATATAACAACTAATTAATTTCTATTTAATGATTTTCTAGTAGTGTGATATTATTCCTATTCTTTACTGGAAAATGATTGGATGTGCATGCAAAATATATTCTTCAATTTTGCATGCAACTAAATAAAATTAGACATAAATGCAACAAATTTTCTTCAGATTCCACAAAGTTTGTTAGATGCAATTGGAATAGTTGTTCTTCACTTTTTTGTTGAAAAAATTTACTCTTACATGCAACCTCAAAACTTAAGACTTAAAATGCAACCCAAGAACCGTAAATGTAGCATGTAAAGAAATATCATGCTATAAAAAGCTCTCCAAAGAAAGTCAATCGTGTCTTAAACTTAGTTTAACTAAACAAGCTTCTTTTACCTAAATTTTTATTTTCCTCCAGAAAAATTTCCGTTCATGCAAGAGGTTGTTCGAAATTTTGAGAATGATCCTTGGCACTTCGTTTACGGTGAAGAGTGATCAAATTTTGAGAGGCAGAAGTGAAATTGAGCGAGTGAGAATAGAGAGAAGACTTTAAAAAACTAATTATTTTATATTCTAAAATTGGTAACTAAAATTTGGTATATTCTAAAGTTGTTAACTCAAATTTAGTAGTTAATTAGATACTAATTTAGAAATTAGTTTATAAATTTTATTAATAATAGAAACTATTTTAGATATCAAATTTTATTTTAGAATATTATCTCATCTAGTCAATATAATGACTAATTTTATTTTTCTTTAAAATTTATTTATATTTGATAATTTTCTTGCAGTTAAGAGAAAATTAGATACAAAAATTATTGAGAAAATTAGATACCACTTTTTGAGACAAAAAAATTCTTAGTTTTTATATTGACTAAATTAGATACTATTTTAAATACTAAAAAAATTATTGATTTCTAAATTAGTTTCTATTATTGATAAATAGTTTTTAAATTGATATCTAAAACTTTGGTATTTAATTAGATATCAATTTAGAAATCATTTATCAATAATAGAAACTAATTTAGATACCAATAATTTTTGTAGTCTCTAAAATAGTATCTAATTTTGTCAATATAACAACTAATTATCTTTGGTATCTAAAATTAGTTTATATTTAATGATTTTCTTATAGTAAGAGTACTTATTATATTTTGAAGTTTTATTTTAATATTATTTTAAAATCAAATGTATTGCACAATATGTAGATAAAACTTTTGATACAATTAGAGAAATAATACCTATTTATTGTTAATACGTTTTCATCTTTTAAAAAATAAATGTAACAAATAGGTGGATATCATATAAAATAAATTGACATAACTATTAATATTTTCTAGAAAACAATTGAAACTCAATATAAAATCAAATAAAAATGATAGCCCGTTAAAAATATTAAGTATACAAGTCAGGATAGAAAAAAAAAATTGAGATATTTTTTAATTAAATAGTGTGAAATATACTTCTACAAGAGAAAATATTAAAAATAACCTGTAAAACTATGGGTAGAATGAAAGTCGTACTTGATTTCTTAATAGTATATTAGAATTTATATCTAATTATATTTTTACTCTCTTAAATTGAAAATAAATTCTCCTTTAATCTGTAAAATTTTAAAATTATATTAATCTCTTAAATTTTAAAATTATATTTTTTTATTCCTAAACACTGAAAAATTTAAATAATTTTTTAAAATTGATTTTAGTCTTCAAACAAAAAAATATAAGAAATTAAAAAATATTTAAATTTAAAAAACCATTCATAAAAAATTAAAATGCATAAACGGATCACTCCAAATAAAAAATACTTGTATTCTCTTTTATCATATCTGTTTCGGTTTTAAATTGGACTACAAAGGATTAAGATTTTCTAAATTTGAAAGACGATGGGTTTGCGGCGGGAAATGTGTGGATAAAGAATAGACTTCATCTTTTTTATTCTCATTATTCATTTGTTTTATTTCATTCAGTCCTATTTATAATCATTAATTCCACATCAAAAAAATTTAATTTTTGAAAACGTAATCACATCACCTTTCATCCAATTATAAGGAGTAAATTTTGTAATATATTTAATAAAATAAGTATTGCTAACATAAAAATTAAACTGTGAATTGACAACAACACTCATAATACCTATGATAAGTTTTCTACATTTAAAATTTGATGAAGAACTTAATTAAACTTTTGAAAGAATTACATTATTATATTTTAAAAATATATAACAATTTATTATATCTGGAACACTGACCCAATGAATCCATAATTAATTCAACACATGTTTTAATAAAAGAATAAGTTAGGATTAATTTCAGAATTGAGTAAGTGAAAAGTGATAAATTATGAAATAATTTTACGTACATTGATTAGAATATAACATGAATACACATGTAGTGTTTTTTTAACGCAATCTGAATATAAATTGTAACAAAAAAAAAAATTATCACTTTAAATGCTTGAAGTAGTAACTTAGGATATTTATAAATTAACAGAAACCCTAGCAACCTAAAGCAATGATAAAAAAAAAGTGAAAGTTAACTACTCTTAAGTTAATATGAATAATAAAGACATGTCTATAAGACTTTTAGAAGAAATATAATATTATTTTTATTTTTTATTGTTTTTTATACATATATTTAACTTTTATTTTATTTGTTCTTATTTTAGTTTTTATTGATTTTTTGTTTTATATTTTATCTCTTTGATTAGATTTAGTATAAATATACTGCTTTTATATATTTATATTTTTTTAATTTAAAAAAATAAAATAAAATAAAAGAAGTATTTTTTTATATCTTTTATTTTCATTTTTCTCTTTTTTTTATCTTAATTCTTTTTTATAATAATAAAGAAGGTAATGGGCAGCTGAAAGAAAAAGAAGGGTCCAGAAATAGATATTGTAATTAAATGGAAAGTCGGTTGTGAAATGGTATCTAAATTTGCTCACTTCTAAGTTAAGGATCATAAAAAAAGAAAGTAGAGAGCAATAATGGTGGCACACCATAGCTTTAGGTCACTTTCTTGGGCGGTGGCATGGTGAAAAAAGAAAATGGCGTAAACAACGACAGAGACAGAAGAAACTTGGTGGCACTGACGCGGGGTAACGCCACCAACATATATATAACATTTATTATTGCCTTCCCATACTTCTTCATAGTGCCCTAATTCTCATACCCGATTAGACCAAACTCTAAAAGGCTACCTTCGTCTTCTTCTGACTTTTAAGAATCACTCTATTAATTAGTGTAATACTTAGACGTATTATGTTTGTGCGAAAATTGGAGAAAGTCCAGAAAAAAACAAGAGCCAACACTACAGCTTTGCTCTTCCCTACCCCAAAGGGCAAACTCACCCTTTCTGCATTACCTGCAATAATTAATGATAGTCTATGAATAACTTTTCAAGCATTTGATCTCAACGTGTTTTCACAATACTTCACAACAATCTCATTCTAAATTTTGTTTTAAACGTGATTTTGTAAGAGATTTTCTTGGATTTTTTGGATTAAGTTTTCTTCTCTTCTTTTTCTTCTTATTGGGGGATGTGTGTTGATGTATATGTGAAATAATAGGACTTTTTAGTACAATTTTATAAGTTAATATAAAAATAAATAAAATTTTAAAAATTATTAAAATGAGTAAATTTTATCATATTAGTGATATGACACAATTTTAATATATTTAAACTAAAATTATATTAAAGTGACACAACTTAATACATTTACATTTTAATTAAAATTATATAAATTAACATAACTTTTTATTTTGATAATGTTTTAAAATTTTACTTATTTAATAACTAACATCAAATTACACTACATTGATTAAAATATTTAGTAATAAAAAATATTAGTTATAATATTTTAGTAATAAAAAATTTATTTATAAAATTTTAATAAAATAAATAGTTATAATATTTTTATAAATTGTATCTTAAAAACTATTTACAATACATTTAAATCGTCATAAATTTCAATTAACTTATTACTTACTTAAAGATAATTTAATATGATACTGACATGTAAAGAAAGTAGGTGGTCAAAGCTTTTTAAGATATTATATATACAGTACGTATTCCACTGTAGCAGTAATGTAATTTTTTAATAAAATTATTAAATAATAATTAAATTTAGAAAAAAAAATAGTTATTATATTGATAAAATATTATTTTAGAAATTAAAAAATTATTTATATTTAAAATTATTTTATTATAATAAAAATTGTTAAAATAATTTTTAAATTAGTTATGAGATTTTAATTATAATTATTTTAAATTTTAAATTAATTTCTAAAATATTAATAAAAATTAATTTAAAATATAAAATAGTGAATAATAATAATTAAATACTAAATATATTTTATAAATTTTTATTAATAATATAAACTATCTTAAATATAAATAATTTTTTTAAATTTATAAATTATTTTTAATTTAATTAAATAATTACTGTATTAAATAAATTAAATACTATTTCATAAATTAAAAAATTATGAATATTTAATAATTTTTCTAATATATATGTTCCACACTTTTAAGACATTAATAAATTGTATAGGACAAAACACACTTTGATCTACAGTATTTTCTACATAATCATCACTTATCGCTAAGCGCGATTAGTCAATAAAATTGGACTAACACAAATATTTAACAACAGAACTCATGCTAATATAATCAAATAATTCACATATCCAACTTAATCCTATAAAATAAATTGACTTCACTCAAAATAAATACACATTATAATAACATATATTACTCAAACCATACAAAAATTAAATACACATTATAATAACATATATTACTCAAACCATACAAAATCGAACACTAACTTTAAATATAGAAGAACCATTTATAAGTACTCTTTCACCTGCGAGCGAGACCAATAATCTAGTAAAAACAGAAAATTGAAATCATCTAAAGAGCAGCAGCCGAAAAATATTCGCACCAGGGAGAGGTCACCCTTGGGTCCATAAAAAAACAATTAATAAGTTAATTTCTGAATTGATTTGGAGACATTTATCCATATAACTAAAATAGTAGATATAGTCCCTAATAAAAGGTCACTTGAGACTTCATAAATCCCTTGGAAATAAATCTGACACGAAGCATAGAAAGGTTTTATTTGTAACACATAACATGGTTCAAACCTATTTCATATATTATATTTATATATAGTTAAACTTAGACAGAATAGTTTAAAAGGTAGGGTTTTGTATATTTTGTTGTCTCTCTTCTTCCTCCTGTTAACAATAGAGTTTTATTTTATTTCCAGGTGTTTTCAATATTATACATATAAATTTTTAAAAGCACACACATAATTACTAATTGTTTTAATATTAAATATTGATTAATGACTGGAGAAGGCCACTTAGTAGTAGTTGAGTTTTAACCATCTAAATATTTCACTCATTATGCCTCTTTTAGTTTTATTTTATCGCAAACTGATGGCAGGCCCAGTGAAAGGAATTCGAGGGCTTCTTCTTCCTGCACCCCTACGTTTTTATTCCTGCACCCCCACAATTTGCTAAATCCCGACATAGGCCTTGGCCTTTTATTTGAAAAAGGGCACCTTGGTTACTAGAAATCGGGATCTGAGAGTGTGCTACGGATTCATCAATCCGGAACTGATTTTTTTTTTCGGACGAGGATGTGTTTTGGAAGCAAATTTTGCATAAATTATTGATTTCTAGATGGCTGAATCCGGAAGCCTAATTCTGTTACAGATTGGTGGTTCTGAAATGGTTTTTTTTTAGTTATGAATTTTTGAATCCGGAATGCATATTTCTATTACAAATTGGTGGATCCGAAATATTTTTTTAATATAAAATACATATTTTTAAATTATGGATTAATGGATCCAAAATTTTACTGGAAGTGCTCTGAAATTTTTTCAAATTCCATAATCTAGAATGTAAAATAATAATTACAGTTCAAATATATTTTAGGGTTTTTAAAAAATAATAGGGACAGTTTTGTCTTTGCATAACATTGTGGGGTGCATCAAGAAAAATGTAGGGATGCAAGATGAAACTACCGAATTCGAGAGTATTTTAAGAGAAATTAAAGTCTTTAAATCTTTGGGCCCTCGAACGATGTTTTATGGTTAAAGTCACTGGCTGCTATTTCACGGCATCTTTTCTCTCTTCACACCGCTTACCAAATTTTTATAAGAAAATAAATTTCACACAAGTTATTATTATTTTTTTTCATGATACTAAAAGGAAAATAATTGGGTGTTTTTGTAAAGGAATTTAAAACAATGCATAGAGCAAAAAGCCTGGTGTAAATAGTATTTTTGTAGGCTTATATAGCTTATTAGTTATAATTTTTATTTTATTAGCCCATTACAAGATGGACTTTGATTTTGGTTTCGGCTTGCAGTATGATTCGCATAACAAGTTATTCTCACCAAAAAATATTTTAGCCTATATATAGTTTTAATAGCTAAAGTTAATATTCAGATTCGAGATATCACAGATAGACTTGTGAATATGAGATTGTATTGAAGTTACCAGTGCTAAGGTTTACAGTATCACTGTTTTTAAGTCTTTGGCTTAGAGAAACTACTTATCCTATAATTTTTTTTTTTCAAATTATATAAATACCAAATCACAATATCATATAACAATAGAACAATTGGAGAAAAATAAAATAAAATTAATCATAAGTTAAAAAACTAAAAATTAAATATAAATTAATATAAATTTTTTAAGTTATCTAATAAAATAAATTTATTTTAACAATTTAAAATAAAAACAATTATAAATATAAAAATATAAAAATTATATATAAACTCATCAAAATCCTCATACCCGATTTAAAAAATAAAAATAATCATATAGTTATATTCGTATCTAACCAATACTAAAATTTCCATCGAAACAAATTCATTTATATTCTTACATTTCACTAGTTTGTAGCGGTCTATAAGTGATTGCTCAACAATATCCTTTAAGTCAAATTTATTTATGACTAATAAAAAAATTAGATTAATGTGAGTATTTATTTAAAATAATATTTAAATAAAATTGTATTTATTACAATGAAAAAAACAAGACAACCAACTTAAAAAATTGTAAAAACAAGGAGATATAAAATGAAATTTTAAAATTATTATTAAATATGATTGACATCAGTGAATTTTAGCAGTGAATGATATGGATTAGTTTAAGCATCCAGAGTGTCATCATACTTTCTTTTGATTTTTTATATAATAATTGTTGTCGTAGAACATCATTAATACTATGAATAATTCATGCATCGTTAATTATGTAATAATCAATTATGTAACTATGTATTATTAATGCACAATTCTCTTTCAATACTTTAGTAACTCTGATATAGAATTTAAGAAAAAAAATAAAAATTCATAAATGGAGATTAAATCTAGTAAAAAGAGTAACACATAAAAGTATTTTCGTGCATATGGTAATGAAATTAAAAGATTATTAATATTTTTATTTAATGAGAATTTAAATTAATCTTAAAATTTATAATCATGTTTATCACCCCTACCTAAAGTGTGATACCATCAAGGGGCATGCATACCACACATCCAAAATCAATCCAAAACAAACATTATATATATATATATATATATATATATATATATATATAAATAAGTGATTCAATGAGATGTCTACTATCCATGAAGAACCATCCAAATATGACACATATCATGCATACATCATGTTATGCATTTCAATACCTTTAAGAAATATATAAAATTATTGTATTTATACAACATACTATTAACAAAACATTTATCACATATGAAAACATCAACTAAAATATGACATCATCATCATCATCACTCCAACGTACCATTACTTAAGTGAGTTTCTCTTATTTGAGAAACTATCTTTACATAAACAAAGTATTAACCATCTCACTTAAGTGAGATACTTGTCACTTGAGTGAAATGCAACCTACGAACAGAACCCTATGTGTTCTATTTTATTCAGTGATTAGTTGTTGCTTGAATGTTATAGACAACACTTGAGTGTTATTGACAACACTTGAGCAACAATCTCTTATTGTTAATAATTCAACAAGTTTCATAAGACACATCCATTGTCTTAGGACGCTTAGTCAATGCTTAAACACCCATGTCATGTGTCACCCACTGATACAAATTCAAAACATGTGCACACCACATCTTCCATGCTTTAGCATTTAGAATAACATTTGAGTCACAAACTATATCGCTCAAGCGTTCTATTCAACACTTGAGCAATATGTTTTTAGTGGAGAGAGAATCATCTTTACTTCTCTCTCGATCTATCTTTGAGCCAACACTTGAGTTATAGGATACATCACTTAAACAATCAACACATTACTTGAGTATAGTAGACAATTATTACAATTAATGCGCATTAATTTTCTATTCGATAATCCTTTCAACCATGAAAACAACCCCTCTTAACCACCCCATTCAATAACATAAGAGAATCCAAAACAAAATATGATTGGTTTAATCTCCCAAAACTTGAGTTCAATTGATTGAATATTATTTATACTCCATTAACTCCTTATATCTTAGTTTGGTAAAATTTCTACCGTTAAGATCATATTTATAAATTACTTGGAATGTAGAGAATTTTTTAATTGGAGATTTTATAATAAATTAATAAAATAAGTGTATAACTTCAATTTATAGACTAGAATTTCTATTCAGTTTAAAATGTATTATTAAAATATATTTTGGGTCTTATAAATATTGTTAATATTAATTTTATTATTTTAACTACTATAATTAATATATTATTATAAAAAGATAGTAGCTATATTTAATATTTGTAAAAAAAATATTATTAACAATATTACTATAATTAAAAATATATTAAAATATTATTATAATTAGTTATAATTAATATATTATTATAAAAATACATTTTTATAATAGTAATATAATAATTATATTTATAATTATAATTAGTAATAATAGTTTTATTATTATAAGAATAATAATATTGTTAATATTAATTTTGTTATTATAATTATAATAGCTAATATATAATTGTTTTTTTTAAATAATGTATTGAAACAGTTTTAATATTTAAACTTATAAAAATACTAAGAAATTAATAAATAAAATTATAGATGGTAAAAAAGACAAAAGATAAAAAAGGAAGAAAATAAATATTGTAATTTTGTATTATACCTTTATAAAGAGAATTCCTCTTTATAACTGTTGTTTTTTTATACACAAATTCTTTCTTATTCTACCCTTATTTTATATATATCATTTTATTAGAACAATAGAGTATTTTGTCATTTCAGATTAATTATTTAAAAAATAAAATTATTTTTTAATTTTTAAATTAATATTAAGGGATCGTTTTTATATATAAACTAACTCCTTATTGTTCCTTTAATTTCTTATTTTAAGACAACAACAAAAAGAAAGAGAGAACATACTCCCATACCAAATCTCACATATCAAATAAAATAACCTCTATTTTCAATCACTCTCTCCATTCCATTTCAAGCAACTCTATTTTTTTGGTAAATTCATCATTCTTTTGTATCTACAATCAAGTGAATTCTAACCTAATGTGAACATCATCTCACTCTCGGATCCCAAAACTACAAATGAAAGAAGAGAAAAAACTTGAAGAAGAAGAGAAACTCAAATCAGAAAAAAAAAATAGGTTGATTAATCATTTTTATTTTACATGTTATTTTTTGCTTTTAAATTTTGACTCATCCAAAATTATTCATGTATGTATGTTAAATTTCTATCATCATGAAAGTTGAGTTGAAGAGAAGAATACAGATACACATACACAACAGCGTCTGTGTTTTCGGTAGTTGTAAATAATGGTCTTTAACATCAACATGGAGCATAATATGAACATTACTAGCTCAACATTCTCATAATTTATTTTATCATCTTTTTGATAAGGAAATGAAATAATGAAAAAGGTCAATTCAATGCTAGAAGACTTCAAGTCAAGTGCATTGACTTGCTTTAGAAATCTCAATTAGAAGACATCTCATAATTACTTGATAGCCTCACATTACTAGCTCAACATTATCATATATTATATATATATTTATTTCTAAAAGATAATTGTCAACAAAATATATCCTTCATTCATTGAGAGAGATAACTGATAAAGGAGAGAGAAGTTATTTGTTTACAACAAAGCCTTGTAATTACTTTATTGTCATATTATTGGTGATATGATTGGTCAAGTGCTAGTTAATGACAAAGCAGTAGCTGCAACGTGGTTTCAACTCACCTCCAATGACCGATTTCAACGGTAAAACTTCATTCATAAATGTAAAATCATCTTAAGGTCTCCCCCATGAACTCTATCAGTGTAAGACTTGATTTCATTATCATCTTAATCATTCTTTAATGAAATGTCAATTATACATAAACCAACATCAACTATAAGCATGTCGATAACCACTATTATCAAATACAAGCATGGTTCTTTTAAAAGACAAGTCTTATTTAATATTTTTTTAGATTTAAAATTTTATATTTTATAAGCATGGCTTTTCTAATTAGATAATTTATTAATAGTATCTTTAAATAAAGCACTAACTTAAAACATTTGTGTTTTTCTTGTATAAAATTCTCGTAGAATTATATAATAAAGTACCAAGTATTTTACTACACAAAGTTTTGGCATAAAAGATATAAAAAAAAATATATATATATATAAAGAAGCAACAGAGGACAAGAGAAGCCACAATACTTAAAATGATAATTAAGACAAGTTTTGAGGAAACGTTTAAATGAAGTGGAGTAAAGAGATATGACTCTTGAAGAATTAGAACATGTGTTTATTTTGAACATAAAGATAAAATTGACATTATGTTGGAAAGAAAGATTAAATCAAACTCTATCACAAATATTATACAAAATATATCCTTTATGACCTGGGAGTTAAATGATAAAGGAGAAAGAAGTTCGTTGTTTACACCAAAGCATTGTAATTATTACTTTATTGTTATACTTTTTATGATATGATTGCTACTAATGTACATGTATTTAGGGGACTCAGCCCATAACTTGTGTTAAGATTCAAATCTGTAGGTTGAGAAGCAAACGTCTATCCCAATTCACATTCGTTAATGACAAAGCTGTAGCTGCAATGTGGTTTGAACTCAGCCCTGCCATTGCAATTTGATCTTTCTGAGATCCATGGTTTATATACATGTCAGGCAATGTCATGGCTCGCCACTGTTCCATATGAGAAAACCACTGGTTAATTAATACACCATACACAATCCATATACACACAAAGAAGTGTACCACAAAAAGGTCTCACCTTAAGATTACCATCAAGAAGACCATTTAATCCCAGAAAATGAGAAACATGAGAACCAAATCCTCCAACAGATCCCTCTTCCACTGTGATAAGAATCTCATGCTCTCTAGCGAGTTGCCTCATCAAATCTCCATCTAGAGGCTTGCAAAATCGTGCATCAACCACAGTTGTTGAGATGCCATGATCTTCAAGAACCTTAGCAGCTTCCATGCTACTCTGGACCATTGTCCCATAACCAACAAGAGCCACCCTACTTCCCTCCTTTAACACCCTTCCTTTACCCACCTACATTTCATTTGTCAATTAGAAAAAAAGCAAGCAATATAGGGGGGAAAAACAAGAAAATTTGGGAGATTTAAAAGGACTAGTTGAAATAAGCACCTCTAGTGGTGTGCCCTTATTGTTGGGTGGAAGAATGGAACCTATACCATTCCCTCTTGGGTACCTGAAGCAACTGGGCCTATCATCTATGGCCGCAGCAGTGGCTATCATGTGCATCAGTTCAGTCTCATCTGACGGAGCCATGACCACCATGTTTGGCAAACAAGCCATGAATGTTGTGTCAAATGCTCCACAATGAGTTGGACCATCAGCACCGACTAACCCAGCTCTGTCCAACGCAAATCTAACAGGAAGCTTTTGAAGGTCCACATCATGTGCTACCTGCATGGACCACATTAAACACAACAAGGCCAAAGTGTCAAAAGGGTAGATTCCACTAATAATTTCGAGCATGCAAACAACTTAAAGAAAGAAAAAAAAGATTGTTTGGATCAGTTCTCGAAAGTTTCATGACTCCTGACCTGATCATAACCTCTTTGTAGAAAGGAAGAGTAAATTGTGCAAAAGGGTTTAAAGCCCTCAGCAGCTAGGCCCGCAGCAAAGGTTACAGCATGTTGTTCTGCTATCCCAACATCAAAACATCTTTCTGGGAAGCGCTTCTGAAACAGGTTAAGCCCGGTACCCCCTCCCATTGCAGCATGGATGGCAACAATCTTCTCATCAACTTCAGCTTCTGCTATTAAAGACTCGGCAAAATACTGTGTGTAAGACCGCGTACTTGTTTTGGATTTGAACTGCTTCCCTGACTTGGGATCAAATTTGACAACACCTACACAGATAAACAATAGAACACATTACGCCGATTGCACTATGTAAATCTTATGGAGGACGCGGTGATATATATATGTAGTCACTTACCGTGCATCTTGTCAGGAGCAACTTCAGCTGGATGATAACCTTTTCCTTTCTTAGTGATTACATGAATGAGAACAGGTCCAAGTGTTGGCATGCCCTTGACACTATTCAGTATGTGTACAAGGTCTTCCATGTCATGACCATCTACTGGGCCAATGTAGAAGAGCCCAAGCTGTTCAAATAAACAAGCACCAGCACCACCTACCATCCCTCTACTGTAGGAATCCAATTGAGATGCAAATTGATGTGCTTGGCTTTCAATTTGCTCCGTGCTCTGTTCATTTCTCACCAAATATTAGTTCCAGTACAAGTAGAACTATCTACGTCATGTTTTATGCTTGCATACATTTTTCTTCTTCAATATAATTATTATATATTTAGCTTTTTCTTTAATAAATATCGTCCGTGTCTAAAACAAGCTTCATAGTTCAATACCTTTGCGAGTTCAGGTTGTTGATGGAACTTAGAACTGGTATGTAGCCTCGCGAGGGCTCTACTAAGAGCTCCAACTGGTGGAGCTGAGCCATCAACGGTGGCAGTGGGAAGGGAAACCTGTTCGTTTTCATTTAAGATTATAATAAGATTGGTATCAAGAAAACCAGCGTTGTTCATCGCCTCGTAAGCTTGTCCACCTGTCATGGCTCCATCACCAATCACTGAAATCACGTGGTTATCGCTTCCAATCAAATCTCTAGCCACTGCCATCCCTGAAACTCAAGTGATAATTGATCATTAAAAAATGAAAAGTTCATCAGTTTTAATGGCCACAAATAAATATGGCGTACTATAATAAAGACAAATACACATCAAGTTCATGGATGTCTCACTCATACAAGCAATAATTAATTCTTGCGTAACATCGCTTTCGCAGATGTCGTTTATAATTATTCATGTTTAAATAAATTGTACATTTTTTAACACATGTCTAAACTTATAGATGCATCAACTCAGTGTCTTCGTAATGAACTATAATTGAAGACAAGAATTAATTATATATTGTTTGTTACCTAAGCCAGCTGAAATGCTAGTAGAACTATGACCAACACCAAAAGCATCATGGACACTCTCATCCCTCTTGGGAAATCCTGCAAGTCCACCGGTTTGTCTAATTGTTTGCATTTTGGATCTTCTTCCCGTTAAAATCTTATGAGCATAGGTCTGCCAATCCACCACATTGGTCACTGGTTAGAAACATCAAAACTATATGATATATGATAAATACCACTTAGTTCATAGTCCTCCAATATTTATATATTTACTACTTTTGGGTACCTACCTGATGACCAACGTCCCAAATGATCTTGTCTTGGGGAGTGTTGAATACATGATGGAGTGCCACAGTTAACTCTGCCACACCTAAGCTTGAACTTAAATGCCCGCCAGTCTTTGACACTGAGTAAACAATCTCTTCCCGGAGTTCATCAGCTAGCTCCTCAAGTTCCTGATTATAATATAATGCTACAATTATTGTACTCAATTACAAATATCAAGAGAAATAAAAACGATATTAAACTACGCATGTTAATAATACTCCTCTCATAAAAACTGGAAAAGAAAATCAGCAAGAGAGTAGAGATAGGACGAAGCAGAAGGAGGAAGTTAATTAAGTCCAACTCCAAGTGAATTATACTTCTCTAGCTACCTGAATGGATAGATTTTTCATGTGGATTGGATAATTAACGGTGTCCAGTATTGGCGTGGATGGCTTCTCTTCTGAGAAATTAAGAGATCTCCGCAACAGTTGATTTGGTTCGTAGCTTTTCTTCAGCACTGTGTTGTCCACCTCCTCACAAACATTGTCTCCTCCAGCAGCTATCACTTGGTTAATCTGAAAATGAGAATGAAATACCAATTACTGCTACCACCCTGGTCTCCACTAGTAATTTAGCTTTTGAATTTTAATGGTGCTAGAATCATTAACCATACCCTTTGTGGAATGGTGACTGAGATTTTGGTGGTGATGGTTGAAATACTTGGGGAGCTGCAGTGCTTATCATGAGAATGTAAGAGAGGAAGGAAAGTCGTCCCAAGAACAAAGGAAGACATGTTAGTTGGTTGATTCGTAAAATGTGGAAAGTGGAAAGAAATTTTTGTTATGTGGTGCGGAGAGAAGAAATGGAAAATTAGAGAGGCACTCCTTGGTGTTATAAGAGGACGTGGGAAGGTTTGAGGTATTGCAGGGTCATCGATGGGATGGACAATTTATAGATACATATAAATTCATAACAGCACACTGTTTCAAAGTCGCACATTTTGCATGCTGTAAATTATTGAATTATTAGTGGTCCCTCGTTTATCAACAACCAGACCAATCTTTATCAACACATACAATATCCATTTAATATTATTTTGCTACCTATGTACCTTCATAAAAAGAATAACTAAATATTATTCAAAAACATAAAATAGATTATATTAACACACTCGGACACTAATATTGTTGTGTTTGGTGACGTGACAAATTTAAAATAAGGTAAGAATGAATAGTGACGTGCGAACTTTAAAATAGGTAAAAAATAAAATATTATACCGGTTCTTAGTAATAATTAGTGTAATATATTATTTTTTTTACTCAGAATGGTCCATATTATACCGGTTAAACCATCTAACCGGTGTAATATATGACCCATATTCAAAAAAATTTTTTTTCATGAAGAGTGAGTAGCCATAAACGTCACAGGCACAAAAGTGATCACTTGTAGGCACGCGGATAATTAGTTTTGCGTGTGTCAGTACATGTGGAGGAACCTGTGGCTGGGTAACCAGTTCTGGTAGGGTGGGAGTCAGTTCTGCCATGAGTATGACCCATATTACACCGACTAAGTCATCTAACCGGTGTAATATATGGCTCATATTAAAAAAAATGAATTTTGTTCATAAAGAGTGGGTGACCATAAACGTAACCAATTATAGGCACATGGGTAACAAGTTTTGCGTGTGCCAATACATGTGGAGGAACTTGTGGCTGGGTAACCAGTTCTAGTACGTAATATATGACCCATATTTAAAAAAAATGATTTTTTTTTCATGAAGAGTGGGTGACCATAAACATCCACTTACAAACACTGAAATAGGAGGGCCCGTGGTGTGTTTAAAATGTGTTTATATTTGCGTTCTACTACTCCATTTTGTTGAGGAGTGTACATGGTGTGTTGACATTCAATACATTTTTTGAGGAAAAAATTATGCATTGAAATAAATTTCAATCAGTTGTCAACGCGGATAAAATTACTTGGGTTTTAGACATGTGATTCATAAGAAATAACCAAGTACATCTAATATAAACATCAACTATAGTGAGAAAAAAAACGTTTTACAAGATGAGTTGGGGTTTTATGAGGACCCAAATGTCACAATGCAATAAATTAAATGGAGAATGAGATTTTAGTGTGCTTAAAGGAAAGGGTAGCCTTGTACATGTTTAACTTGGGGACAAATAATACAATTATTATGAATAGGGATGGGATTTTGACTAATAGGTAGTAATGAAGATGCAAGTTGTAGACGGGCCGAAGAAGGATTTCCGAGGCCTTTGTGCCATAAATCAGGGTCAGTCAAAATTGGAGATGCGTGGGCTTGGTTTGGAAGAAAGGACATGTAGTATAAGCCTGCATGTTGTTTACCTGAGCCAATCATCCTCTTCGTAACCAAGTCCTGCAAAACCAAAACACAACCATGTGGAAAAAACAAAATGAGACAACAATTTAGTGAACTGCTCATCTTACTAACGAACATGATATTTAAATTAAAAGAAGGAACACAAAGAACATATATTTGAGAGTGATATTGTTATTGAATTTAATTGTGTCTGTGGACAAATTAACATTTGGAATAAATGATGATGAACTGTGTGTGGAAAATTGTGAATCATATGTGATTGGTTGTTCCACTATCCAAAATTCATGGTTTTGTAAAGGCAAAATTAATAGACGAGTTATGGACAAACAGACCTGCAACATTTATAAACATGTCACTTTTACCATTATTGTTGAGCGAGTAAACAACTTTTGCCAATTGCTGAATTTGTTCGGAAGCCTTCTACCAGGTTTCAATCGTACTCGTTACTAGTGTCTTCTTTGTCAGACATGATAATGATCTCTTATTTAATTGAGAGACTGTCAGATTTTGTATTTTCTTGTGTGTATTTACATCACCCATGTATAGAAAATATATACAAGCGTATGCAGACTTTCTTTCTCTCTCCAACTTACAACTAATTATGTATCCATTAATTATGAGAATCTATTATTATTAAATTAATATTAATTACGCATAATTGTGTAAAATATCGTACAATAACGTACAATAATTACATATAATAATTGCGTATAATTTGATAATTATTATTCTTAATAATCCTAATAAAAAAATATAATTTATAGGGTTTGCAGGAAGAAAGAATTAGGAAATTCATTAAAAAGTCCTATATATACAACTTATTTTGTAATCGAATATACACAAGACGTAGTGATAACAAAGGATGTAGAGATAAATTTTCTGATTTAGAAAAGTAAAAACTATCATCCTTCTATAAATCTTTTGTATATTGTGTCACTCTCACTTATCTTACTATTCTTAGATAATTTTAATATAAAATAATATATTATTTTGTTTAGGTTCAACTCAAAAAATTTAGTAGTGTATGAATTTTTCTGAAAACTCTTGATTTTGAAAATAATATATATAAAATACAATAATTTTATAGTTACTTATACTTGATAGTACAAACAGTTACAAATACTTATGATCACAAATAATTGCTTATATAACTTTTAAGAAAAATATGATTAAAGTAATAATATATATAATATGATAATTTATTATTGAACGATAAAAAATAAACCTATTTTATATTGTTAGTATTTTTTTCCAAAATAAAAACTGTTAAAATATAGTTTGTGTGTGTTTGTGGTTATCCTTTGGGGTTTTGAATAACTAACTTCTTGCTTGAAGGAAGATGAAGTTGTGTGTTTGTAAGCTTGTGGAGACGTCTTTTACAATGGATCTAAGGAGGAGGAGTGATCTTTTGCTAGCGGGAGTCAAGAGGATTGAATTATGTGTGTGTTTGTGGTGAACATTGTGTGGAGTTATTTGTAAAAGGTCTTTAAAAAGCTTTGTTTTATGGTGATTGTTTTTTAAGTGAGTTATGTTTATGCCCTTTGACTTTTGTCATGAGTTTATTTGGTTTTGTTGGTATATTATTCTTGGAGTACAACAAATTGTTTTTACTGGATGCTTGAGTCAAGTAGGGGTGATTTTAATTTTTTTCTATTTTGTATAAGGCTTGGATCACCCCTTAAGTGATCCACATTTTTTTTTGCCGATAAAAAAAATTATAAGAAAAGTTTGTTACTCGTGTTCTAACAAAAAAAAAGTTTGTTTTTTTTTCCGATAAAAAACAAGTTTAAATATACAACAAAAATTAATATATATATATATATATATATATATTTAAAAATATTCCTAGTTGTTTATTAGCTGATGAACTTTTTTATAAAATTTAAATATTTATATTCAAAAAATTATATTGGTTTTATGGTAAGGATTTACTTTTATAATTATAGATGAAATGGTTTAAAAATAAGTGAAGAACTAATATTCTAATTATTTTAAGCTATAATATAAAATAAATCATTCTTCATTTCTTAACAAGATTTTTCTTAACTTAAATTTTTTCAGTCTTCTCCCTAAGTTTATGATATAGTTGTTCTTCAATTTCTCTTTTCATAAACTATCATTTAGGAGAGAACAAAGTTTAAGGTAACCTTACACAATCAATTTTATTTTTTTTATTTGAATAAGTTTTTTTCCCCTCATTTCTCAAGTTCTCAGTTTTTTTCCTGTATGGATAAGGTTTGCTTTTACATGTTTGATTTTATGTAAAAGGTTGAATCTATCATAATCTAATTGTGTAATAATAGTTTCAGTTTTTTAAAAGAGAATTTATGTTCAGTTTTTAGAAGAGACTTTATATGTGGTCAAGTTAAATCATCCCTTTCTCTTCTTTCCTTATAATAATAATTACTTGAAAACAAGTAATTTCAAGGTGAGGGAAGTTAATTTAAGATGTAATTTTGGATTTATTAATAGCTGAGGAATTTTGTTAAATTCTAGATTGAACCATATATAGGTTCACTATGGAGGATAAAAAAAAAATTGTTGTTGAACTAAATGATATTGTTTGTTTTGAGTTAAGTTTACCTATTGTTGTGAAATTAGTAAATATGTTGAATTCTATGGTCGGATGTTACTTTTGAGTAGAATTAAACAATTTAAACAAATTGGACCAAAACAAATTTGTTTATAAATAAAATTGATGTGATTTTGGTTTTACTTTACATGATTAAGTTTTTGGATCAATTGACTTAAGTTAAGTAATTCTCATTTTGTTTAAGCTATGACTTGGTTGTTGGAGTAATGTTCAAGAAGTGGCATGTATAGACTCTTCACTAAAGCATTTAATTAGTTGTTGAAACGATGGTGTTCAATGTTTAAGTATTTAATTGGTAGTTTGAGTAAGAGAAATTGATAATTATCTCTTTTATAAAAGTTTGGTAGTTCAAATGCTCAAACAATTTGAACATTTAAACAAAGAAAATTATTTGAGAACAATTATCTCTTCAATGTCAATTTTTTATCATCCAGATTAATATCACTTGCACTTGAGTTATTTAGGAATGTTGTTGTTTAAGCTAAAAATTATTTTGCTTAATTAACTAATGTGACGTTTGAGAAAGGAAGAGTTTGAATAAATTCTCTTTCCTTCCAAGAAATGTCGTTGTCCTATTGATTAATGCATGTTTAAATTATTTTTTTATAATTGATTGATATGAAAATATATGTTATTATACTATTACTTTGACTAGAATAAATTTTTATATAGTAAAAAATATGGTGTTGCATTTCTTTGAATTGGATTAATGAGGATGACAATTACTTAGATAATAATTGTTCTCACTGAGATATAGTGCGTATTGATTATCAAATTTATAAAGAAAATAAAATATTCGAATTTCACTAATTTTCAAGTCGCATAAATAAAGATATCAAGGTGGAAGAGAGTATGAGTTAAAATTCTTTAATATTTATTAGAATAACAAAAAGTGGAAAAGATGAATCTTCTTATTATGAAAGGGAAAATAAGGGTTTATATACATAGTGAAAAGAAAAGAGGTGGAGAGAAAACGGAAACAGTTAAAACAACTAATTGTAGAGAAACTAATGGTTTAATACCCCCTTTAAACTTATGTGGGTGGAACACCAACCATAAGTTTACGTCTAAAATAAAAAGGAAGGGTTAGAGGTGAGCTTAGTGAGTATGTCAGCAACTTGAAATCTAGCAGGAAGGTGAAGTAATGAAAGTTTGTGTTGTTGAACATAGTCTCGAACAAAATGAAGATCTAATTCAAAATGTTTGGTGCGAAAGTCTAGTATAGGATTCGCGTTGAGTAATCAAACTCCCAAATTATTTGAGAACAACTGTGGTTGCTTGGACGGGATATGGATCTCATATAGGAGAGATTGTAACCATATGACTTCGATTAGATCAGCGATGATGCTTCGATATTCGGCTTCAGTACTACTACGCGAAACAACACGTTGTTTGTGTGAAGACAAAACAATGATATTGAGACCATAATATACACAATAACTAGTAGTGGATTTCTGATCATCAACATCACTGCCCTAGTCCGCATCACTAAAGGCACAAACCTCTGTGGTAGGACTATGTTGAATAAGTAAGCCATGAGAACTGGTGCCAACAAGATAACGAAGGACATGTTTCACTGCCTTCCATGGTTTTCTTGAGGGTTATGCATGAATTGACATACTTTGTTCACTGCAAAGGACAACTCTGGACGAGTGATGACAATATACTGGAGTGCATCCACAACAAAGCGAAACTGTAAGGGATCATGGAGAGCATGTGAAGCATCTTTTTGTAGACGAAGATTGGTCTGCATGGGTGTGGGCAGCGGTTTAGTAGCGTGCATGTTGGTGCGATGAAGCAAGTTAGTGATATATTTTTGCTGAGATAAGTCCAGACCACCATGAGGGAGGTGTTTGACTTCAACGCCGAGAAAGTAATGGAGTGGGTCGAGGTCCTTGAGAGAAAAGCACAATCTAAGTTTGGAAATGAGTTTTTGAATTTCATGCAAGGATGAACCTGTGATAATAATGTCATCAACATAGATTAAGATAAAAATAGTATACACAAGGGTAAATTGAACAAACAAAGAGTTGTCGCTTTTTTGTAGAATGAAAAACCAAAGTTTTGAAGAATTGTGTTTAGCTTTTGGAACCATGATCTGGGTGTCTGCTTTAAGCCATACAGAGCTTTGTGAAGTTTGTAAATGAAGTGTGGAGAAGAAGACACAAAGTCTGGTGGTTGAGTCATATAGACATCCTCTTTAAGGTTGCCATTCAGGAACACATTATTGACATCAATTTGATGGATGGGCCATAAAGTTCATGAATGTAGGGGTATATTGAACAAACAAAGAGTTGTCGCTTTTTGTAGAATGAAAACCAAAGTTTTGAAGAGTTGTGCTTAGCTTTTGGAACCATGATTTGGGTGCCTGCTTTAAGTCATACAAAGCTTTGTGAAGTTTGCAAACGAGGTGTGGAGAAGAAGACAAGAAGTCTGGTGGTTGAGTCATATAGACGTCCTTTTTAAGGTCGCCATTCAGGAACGCATTATTGACATCAATTTGATGGATGGCCATGTGGTAGTGACTGCATGCGATAACACCAAACGAATGGTTGAGGGCTTTACAACAGGGCTATATGTCTCATTATAATCACAGCCTGCTGTTTGATTGAATCCTTTGGCTACAAAACGTGTTTTATGTCTTTGAAAAGAACCATCTGCATGAAACTTGTTTTTGAATATCCACTTGCACCCAACGACTTTAGCACCAGCTGAAAGATGAGTGAGAGACCATGTGTGATTGCTGAGAAGAGTCGTGTATTCATCCTTCATTACTTGAAACCAAGAATGAGAAGATAATGCTTCTTGGATAGACATAGGAACAGTAGAGTGGAAACCAATTGTAGTATTAAAGGTTTTTGGTTTGAAAATACCTGCCTTTGATCATGTGGTCATGGGATGATTATTTACATAATCATTATTGGTGGAAGAAGGTTGCACCAACAGAGGAGGAGGATTAGGGTGGGTAGATGCATAAGGGTCAGAGTGGAAAGAGAAATACGAGGTGCAGAATTATCAACAGGAGGAGCAAGCACATTAAGAAGAGGATTAGAACAGTCTAAAGGAGGAACGTCAGTAGTAGAGGCATGAAAATGATACTCAGGTAGATTATATGGAAACAAATCTTCATGAAAAACAACATGCCGAGAGATATATATTTTACCACTAGGTGAGAGGCAAATGTAAACCCTGTTGTGAGCGTTGTAGCCAAGAAAAAGACAACATGCAGATTTGAAATCAAATTTATGTTCATTATAAGGCCTAAGTAATGGAAAGCATGCACAACCAAAAGTTTTTAACGTGGTCTAATTAGGTTCCTTATTAAACATTAATGCATGTGGAGATTTATTTGAAAGAACAGGGGTAGGCAATATATTTATGATATGCATAGTAGTGGTGAATGCTTCACCCTAGAATTTAATGGGTAAAGATGCAAAAACAATGAGAGTTAACCCCATATTAGTAATGTGCATATGCTTACGTTCGATAGAATCATTTTGCTCATGTGGGTGAGGACAAGTAAAGCAATGAAGAATTCCAAATTTTTTAGTGAAAGGTTTCAAACAAATGAATTCCTTTGCATTATCAGTTTGAATGACACAAAGTTTAAAACCTGTTTGATTTTCGGCAAACTGTTTGAAACGAATAAGCATATTTAGAGCTTGAGACTTATGATGCAGCAAAAATAACCACGTGTATCTGGTGGTGACATCTAAAAATGAGATATAGTATTTAGCACCATTAGATGCGCACACGAGAGTAGGACCCCAAATGTCAATGAATACAAGTTGTAAAGGTTGTGTGTAATGTGTATCAGAATTATGAAAAGAAAGTTGATGATGCTTCCCGCGAATACAAGGATCACAAAAATAATTGTGAGGCGTATAAGGAATGTTACAGACATTTAATATGCGTTTAACAATAGAAAAATTACAATGACCAAGTTTGTTGTGTCATAGTTGTAATTGTGGAATAGAAGGTTTGTAAGAAGAATTATTAACAGTGTAGTGATGAGAATCAGTGGGTGATGGAAACACATAAAGACCATCTTTAATTACTCCTTGAAGTAAAATCTGATGAGTGTCCTAATGTTTAACATAGCAGAAGTTAGGGAAAAACTCAAAATAGACACTATTATCCTTGGAAAACTGAGCAACACTTATGAGGTTCTTTGTTATAGCAGGAACATGGAGCAAGTTATTAAGCTTAAAACCAGTATGTGTATGTGGAGAAGTATATACAATAGAGCCAATGTGTAATATGTGTGTACCTTGACCATTACCTAGTTTAAGATCATCTGGGCCATGATATGGTTGTTTCTGTGAGAAAATTTTTGATTCTTTGGTGACATGGTGGGTTGCACCAGTATTAGGGTATCACAGGGGGTCATTAATGGTGGAAGGAGCACTAAGAATTGATGGAGTTGAATCTTGGTCAAAGGAATGAGCATACTGTGAGATGTTTGCATTGAAGGAGTTTGTAACAGGAAGATCATAACAGTGCTAGCATGTATCTGCAGTATGACCCAGTTTATGAAAAATCTGACAGGGTTGCTTTACAGAATTCCAGGAAGAAGGTTAAGGTGGGGAAGGATGGTTGTGGGTGCGCGAACCAGGAAACCTAGGAGAAGACATAAGTGACCCAGAGGAATTTGTAAAGTGGCCTCCACACGGAATGTAGGTATGGAACTTCTTTTTGTTGTGATTATTGAATTGCCAAGGAGTAGAGACAGTATTTACCTGAAGAATAGTGTTGTGAGAGAGTTTGTGTTTATCAAACTGTTCTTCTTGAGCTAGCAGGAGTGCTTCAAGATTGTCAACACTGTATGGGTTACTATGAGAAAGAACAGAGGTGATAAAACCATCGAAATCCACAGACAGACCGTTGAGAATGGCATCAATGTGATCTACAGTCGATAGCGGTGAACCCATTGTAGCTAAGGAATCAACAAGTTTCTTGATGTCATTAAGATACACATAGATGGATCTGTCATTTTTAGGCGTCTTAAGAAGCATTTTGAACTTCTTTACCATTGTGCGATTGTGGGAAGCGTAGTGAGTGAGAAGACGATTCCAAATTTGTGTAGAGGATTCCAAGCCAACCATTTTTGTCAGAAGAGAAGTCATGGAAGCAAGAAACCATGCTACAAGAAGTTGATCATGTTTGTTGTAAATGTGGAACACTGGATTTGTCATAGTTGGTGTATCAGAAGTGTGCAGGAACTCAGATGGAATATTACTGTTATCCAGAAGTGCATCAAATCAAGATCGCACAGGGTTGCGAGAACTTGTTGCTTCCATATGAGCAAGTTTTCATCATTTAATTTGAGGGATATAGGTGTATTGAAATGATGAATCGTGGGTGATGTAGCCATGCAAAGAGCAGGCAGTACATTCAGAGGTTGGAGAAGAAGAGGAAGGAGAGGTCATGGAGGGAAAAAAATGGGCTTAGGATACCATATTAGAATATCAGAAAGTGGAAAAAAGACGAATCTTCTTATTATGAAAGAGAAAATAAACATTCAGAGGTTGGAGAAGAAGAGGAAGGAGAGGTCATGGAGGGAAAAAAAATGGGCTTAGGATACCATATTAGAATATCAGAAAGTGGAAAAAAGACGAATCTTCTTATTATGAAAGAGAAAATAAGAGTTTATATACAAAGTGGAAAGAAAGGAAGTGGAAAGAGAACGGAAAGAGTTAAAACAACTAACTATATAGAGAAACTAATGATCTAATAATATATGAATAACTTAATTGAAGTTAATAATACAATTAATCCATAAATTTATGAATATTTATTTACGAGATATATAATGAATATAAAAAAAGTGATGTAATATGAAAATTTATATAATTAATTTTGAGTTTTAATTAAATTATATTAGTTTATCTTGATTGGTTTTTTAATTAAAAAACAGAATGAATAGTTTTTTATCCTAGTTTTTATATATTGTGAATAATTAAAAGGAATGTTTATTAAAAAAGTATTTGCACGTTGCATATTTTACCAAATTACACAATGCATGGAAGATAGTGTGCAAGTTGAAGTATTTGATGTGTTGTGAGTTAACCAGCTTTTTGTAAGTATGGTGGTAGGACATCAAATTAATGTTGAGTGGAAGTTGTTGGAACGCGCAACATGTGTTTTATAAGAAATAGTTAAGAGAACCACATGTCTATTATGTTCCACGCACTAATAATACCACGCGGGAATAATAAAAATACGATATTATTTTTAATAAAATTATAGAAAATTTAAACAATATTACTTTCATCCAATTCAATCGTAAATACTTTTAATCAAATATTACATAAATGGAATTTTTAAAATTAATTCTGAAATTTAAAGATCTAAAATATAATTGTTCTATGATAATTTTTATTATTATAAACCATTACTTCATGGATGAATATCATTATAATTATCCTAATCTTTTTTATTCTCATCATGATGATTAAATAATAATAATAATAATAATAATAATAATTACCATAATAATATAACCGTACATATACTTGGATTATCATCATTATTTTATAATGATTGTTGTCGTTAATTATTATTGCTAGATCATATAGGAGAAAAAATTCGTAGAATTTATCTTAGTTCACAGGTAATTCATCATTATTTTTAAATTTTTTATTATTTATAAATATTATTTATGTTAGAAATAATTTACAACAGTGAGATTCCAAACCAAATTAAATAATTAAAAAAAATTTTAATCATCACACCCATTAAATTTTGTTATCATAATTATTATTATACTTATAAGTATGATTATCAATATTAATATAATTAATATTATTTATATATTTAATATCATTCATAATATTAATTTTTTTAATATTGTTATTACTATTTAAATTAATAACATTATTAAATATTATAATAATATTATTCATAATATTAATATTATTATTAATATTATTAATATTCTAACTACTAATTAATAATAATATTGAATTTACTTTTATATATAAATTTATGGTTAAAATTTATGAATAATGTAAAATTTATATACGGATCCGTAAATAATAATATGTAGGTAAAGTTGAATTTATCTGTGAGTTTAAATATGTAGATAATATTTTATATATAATACAAAATTTACCTATAAATTTATATTTATAAATAATATTTGTAGATAATACTTGAGATTTGAAAGTGATATTTATAGATAACATTGAATTCATTTACAAATTCAAATCTATGTCCATAAATCTTATTTTTTTTAGTGAATTAAGATTTCATTTTGATGTGATGATAGTAAAATATAATAAGATATCTTGGTTAGTTCTTCTTTAGTTCGTTTTTCCTTACACTAGTTTTCCCATATTTCCAACGTAACATAACATTTTAGTCCTTTAATTTAAAACCAAAATAAGAACCATATTTTGTTGCAGAAAAGCTTCCAGGGTCACTGTTGTTGTTCCACGACCAGTTCAACAAATTTTGGAAGTTAGTTTTATTTCTTTTCTTTTCTCTAACAATAATTTGCACGTTAGTTTTGTCGCTGACTCCTCCCCATTGCACGGCACACAGGAAAAAAAACCCTTGTAGTTTATTTTTAAAAGCTAAATACCCAAGATAACCTAGTCCTTGGTCGTTTTAAGAAGATAAAACAGAACAGAGGAAGAGAAAGTAAAAAAAGAAAACTTAAATAAATAAATGAAGAATAGTGGGATCAACTTATTCGTATTCCAGGACTAACCATCTCAATCTTTAGTTTTATTTTATATTAATATCTCTTATTAATGGGTGATAAATACTACAATTTTTTCCTTTTTATTATATATATATATATATATATATAATATTTTAAATTGTGACTTTTTTTCACATAAAAAAATTGTTACTTGCATAACTACATACAACATCTCATTATCACCATTTTGAATTTTTATTCAAATAAACTATTTTTTATTTCACCTTTTTATCAAAAGAAGAGTTAAATAAAAAATAATATATTATCTCAACACTATAGATATTAAGTGAAAAATTATTTTATAAAAACAATTAATTATTAAAATAAAATAAAATAATAATTTATTTGAATAATATATAATTAACATTTCTTCATTTTATGTGTATACTTCATATTATTATTTACAGGGATAATAAATACAAAATTTAACTTTTCTGATATTTCTATATTTTGTTTTAATTATATTAATAAAGTGGAGAGAATTGGAGTAGTTAATAACACATTTCACTAGAAAGATGATTCTTTTATATGAGAGATAACTAATTTACATCTATGATAAATTAATTTGAGTTCTTAAACTAAAATAAGATAAAAAAAAAGGTGAGATTAGCAGCATACGAATGTTAAGATTAAACACTAAAATTATTTTTAATTTGAATATATATTGTTTTAGTATAAAATTACTGATGGGCATATATAAATGTAAATTTTCACTCTACCTTAGTATCTTCTCTTACCATCTTCATATTAACTTGTTAAATTTAATTTTAATTTTTAAAAAAATTTTAAAAATAACTTTACATGAAGCATAAATCTATATTTCTAAATAATTTGAGTTGTACCACCGCATATGCATATCTCTCTTAGAGCAACACTTTCATTATTTTTTATGCAATATTTGAGAATCATTTTTGAATGTGATAAGAAGATTCATTATATTCAACGATTTGTAGTATAAAAATACTTTTTTTTTAGTTTTGTGCTTTATTTTTGCACTTTCTTTATTTTTTATGAGTTTTGTGACTTAAGATAAAAACGCATCTATCATTAGTAAAAATATCATAAAATTTATTTCAACTACCAAATCATGTTTACCACACCACCAACTACCACCGGTAACTATCACCACTTAAAATAAAATAAAATAAAAGACACATCATTTCCATCATACTCAAAAATATATTCATTATATATATATATATTATTTTATTTCTAAAAAATAAATAAACAAGAAATGTCATAGGCCAACCCCATTCCTAGAACGTGCGTTCGTCCCTGAATGGAAGGAGAGGAAGTGCATTATTGAAAATGCATAATTGAGGTTCGTTTCCTTACCACTTAAAACAAACTTTCAAATCGAATATTTTCTGGTGAAAGCTGGTGTATCAAGAAAAATATAATAGAAATACAAATATGAGAAATACACAACTTAATTAATAAAAACGCTTACCATACAATTTGTAGGAGTTTAAGAATGATTAGTAAGTATACATAGCTTCCTGATTGTTTGAGAATTTCAATTAAATCTTTAAACTAATTTTTTAATAATTAAGTATTTGATGTTCTACAATTTTCTAATTGACCCTTCGTGAGATTGTTTATACACATTTCAAAAATACAAGTACAAAAATTATAGATGATTTTAATTTTAAAGACCTAATTAAAAATTATGGAAAGTTCAGAGGCCCATTAAACCTTTTAAAAATTTAACATACATATTTTCATAATGATTTATATATAAACTCGGTCAATTTTAACTCCACCTTGATTTATGTGCCGATCAATACATGAAATGAGTTAAGCTTGTGATTTTTGTTTTTAAATTGCAAAGGATAACCCTAATATCAACATATTTATTTCGTTTTTGGCTCCTATAATCTATTACCACACTCCATCATTGATTATGGAAGACCATTTTTTAAATTTTCAATGTCTTGGCATGGCTGAATTGATGTCCTGCATGTGCAACAACAATAATAACAATGTATAATAATAATAATAATAAATAATATTAATACTATAATAAAATAAAATAATTTTAAAATTACATTTTACTTTACATCAAGAGTTTAAATTAGTGAGTTCTAAATGCATGTTTATTATCTATAATATGAAAACAATGATCTTTTATGATAAAATGTGTTTCTAATTATTGAAACTTTTCATATATATATATATATATATATATATATATATATATATATTTTACACATACATAACACTACAAGAAAATCATCAAATAGAAATTAATTTTAGATATTAAAATAATTAGCTACTATTTGATTAAATTAGAGACATTTTATAAACTAAAAAAATTATTGTTATCTAAAGTAGTTTCTATTATTAATAAAAATTTATAAAATGATTTTTAAATTGGTATCTAACCATTAGCTACCAAGATTTTAATTACTTACTACTTTATATTAATCTTTTAGAAACTAATTTATAATCTAAAATATTAGTCGCTAAAACTTAGGTAACTACTTTAGAAACAAATTTAGAAACCATTTTATAATTTTTTATTAATAATAGAAACCACTTTAGATATGAATAATTTTTTAGTCTCTAAATTAGTATTTAATTTAGTTAATATCGTGACTAATTATTTTTTTCTCTAAATTTGGTTACTATTTAATGATTTTCTTGTAGTGTAAGATAATTATGATATTTAATATATTATCATTTTAAAATTTAATTAAGTGTAAATATTAATATAAAATATATACACAAAATTTGAAAAATGTTCAATATATATTATTTAAATAAGTTAAAATTTAAATTTTATTATAATTAATATTTTTTGGAAATATTTTTTTCTCTCTTTAATCTATGTTATGTTGGGATAATGCATTATGTTTTATTTAACTCTTTTTTTAATAAAAAAATATATTTAAATACAAATTCAAAAAGGTGATAATGAGATATTGTATGAAATAAATTTTGTATGTGAAAAAAAGCACAATCAAAAAAAGAATTGTGTACATCAAATAAAATATTTTTATTTTATTAGAGATAATTGTCTCAAAAAGTTATAGTTATACATATATATATATATAAAGAAAATATATATATAAATAAATAAAGAAAGAAAAGAGAGAATTATAATACTTGCAGAGCATTTCAAGAGAGGTTACTTTTTCTTTTAGGAAAAGATTATTAATGTATATTTATGACTCGTTGATCTGAGTTCTTGATGTAAAATAAAATGGAATATTAAGATTCCCATTTAAGTGAATATATATATATATATATATATATATATATATATATATATATGTATGAAAGAATATGAATAATTATTTATATTTTTTAATTAAATAAAAATGTTTAAGTATTATTTATCTTCCTATCTTTTGATAAAACATTTTTTTGTTACTTTTATAATATATTAGCCAAATAACTATATTTTTAGATAAATAAATTGGAATACTGAATAATAATATTTGTTGGTACTTAAATATTATTGATAGTTATTATCCATTAAATTTTAATATATATATTTTTTTTTACATTTACTTGATTATAAACTATTTCAAAATTAAATATCATTTACTAACATTTATAAATGTGATACGTGTAATATCCTTATTTTTATCCATATTTAATAAAATAAAAAATAAATATTATCTAATTAATACAAGTTGTTCAGTGAGGAGCTCTATTACATGCAACCTCATCTACTCCATGTAAAAACACGATCATCACATATAAAGAAAACAAGTCACAACAACAATAGGGTAAGCTAGCTATAAATTTCTATATAATTTCAATTTCAATTTAACAAACATAATACAATTTCTCAAAACATCAAGTGTCTATCATAAATTACCATTCACATTTCTCATGTCAGATTTTTTCTGACCAACATACTTAGACACTTGACTCTACTTTCAGAAGACCCAAGCATTAACTTAGACTCAGAGATCTGCACTTGTAATACTATTCCACTGTGAATCCACACAACTATGCGCATAAATAATCTCAATATCATATCACCTAGTATGACAAGGTTAATTCATATGACCTGAAAGACCATATTTTATTTCACACCACAGACAAAATCATATGAACCTCATTCAACTCTCAACACTTGATAATCTTAATCTATATGACTCCAATATATCAGGAGAGTCAGGATAGGATATCTCCTTCTAGACGAATCCCTAATCAATGCACATCCTAAACAATCTTAACACAGTGTTTTCTTTCCTAAAAATACTATGTCTTGATTAAGATTCATATTTGCACATCTCACTATTCAAAATCACACAATCAAGTCATACCAAAGTTTGGAATTTCAAAACACACAAAATTTCATCCAATACTCACATAATTATCTAATTAAATAATTGTTCAATCAAATATAAATAAAACAAAATTTTACATAATTTATAATTAAATTTTTTGAAATAGAAATAATCAACCTTTTGTATGCCGGCTACTGTGGTGAAGGAAGTGAAAAAGATACAAAAGAGTTTTTTTTGTGGGATTGTGACTTAGAGAATAGAAAAATTTCTTGGGTGACATGGGACAAGGTTTGTGAGTTGAAAGATAAAGGTGGCTTAGGGGTTATTGATGTAAGAAAGTTTAACTTGGCTCTTTTGAGGAAATGGATTTGGAGACTTAAGTCTGAAAAAAGAAGTTTATGAAAGGATATCCTAAATTCTAAGTATGGTGGGTGGAGGGGCTTAAGGTCCCAAGTTCAGAATTGTAGGGAGTCGATGTGGTGGAGGGACATAAGGAAATTTTGTAATCTAGAAGATTCGGTAATGACTTTGATGACAGAGGTAGGTGGAAAGTAGGAGATGGAGAAGAAATTATAAGTGGGTGGACAATGTTCTTTTAATGCAAAAAATTCCTAGACTATTTTTGATCTCTTAGATATTCGTCGCCCTTTGTCACAAGTTGGGATTTGGAATAATAATAGATGGTTGTGGAAGTTGAGTTGGAGAAGGGCTTTTTTTGTGTGGGAATCTACTCAAGTTGAACTTCTATCGCGGGTGTTGGATAACAAGAGATTATTAAGAAAGGGTGAAGGTACGACCGATAAATGGCTTTGGAGGGATGTAGAATCTACAGACTTCTCTGTGAAGGCAACCTATAATATTCTTTTAGGGGAGGAGTCGGCAGGGTATGGAGACTTATTCATGGAGTTCTGGAATCTAAAGATCTTACCCTTGACACAAATTACGGATTGGAAGGTTTTATCTAAAGCAATTTCCACTAAGGACAATCTTTTGAGGCGTGGTATTTCTCTAGTGTGTGACTGTTGTCCATTATGTGGTGTGGAAGAAGAGAGGGTAAGTCATTTTTTGTGTGTGCATGGTCTATTAGAGAATTTGGGGACTGTGTCTCGAGTAGTTAGAGATTTCTTTGGTATTACATTGTGATGCACAAATGTAATTTAAGATGTTTAAACCTATAGGTTTGAAACATGTTATTGCTAGGTGCTGGGGGGGATTTGGGTAGGTATTATAGGTGAAATTTGGAATCATAGGAATAGAATGATTTTTAGAATGGGCGTGTTGATCTAGTTGAGATTTTTATTGTGGTACAAAGGAAGACTTTGTCTTGAATTACGGTAAATGAAAGATTGGTTGATTTCTCTTACTCGGATTGGTGTTTGGAACCCCTTTGTTGTATGAAATATTTGAGAGATTGATGTTTTATGTTTAACGTTTTGTCAAGGTTTGGAAGTTGTGGTGTGTTTTGTGCATGTTTTATTGGATTTTGTTTCTTCCTGGCAAGGTCGGTTTGATGATTTTGGTATTGGGTTACGGTAAAGGAAATATTGGTTAATTTATCCTACTCAAATTGGTGTTTGGAACCTTTATGTTACATGAGATATTTGAGAAACTGATGTTTGGTGATTCTTGTTTAATGCTTTGTTCAAATTTGGAAGACGTGGTGTGTTTTGTGCAAGTTTTTTGGCTACTATATCCTCATCGCATAGTTGGTTTGATGGGTTTGACGCGTGTTTGGTTTACTTCTGTTTGCTGACAAAGACTGAATTTAGTTGTTGGACTTTTGTGTCTTATCTTGAGAATATGTCCATTTGAAGGGCTGATATAATTGTATATTGATGGGCTCCTGTATCTTTATATGGTATGTTAATGTGGTTGATGTGTTGTAATGTCTGTTGGATACCAGCTGGTTGGGTGATAAGAAGTTTGTGTTAGGATTATTTGTATAAGGGTTTGTACACCCCTAAAATTCTTCATTTTATTTTATTTATTTTTTGCTGAAAAAAAAATTATAAATAAAAAATAAAATGTTATATAGATCTGTTTTTTTTGGAAAACTGATTTTAATTTAAACTTTATTATTTAAACTAAATAGGCTTGATTTTTTTTATGTTTGTGTTTAAATTTTACTTTTTGTAATAGTAGTTTTTGTAATAGTAGTACGCCATATTAATTTAAATTGTTGACGTTAATGTTATTTACACATAATTTTGATAATTAAATCATATTTTATTATTAAATACTACCATTTTATTTCTTAAATAATTTTATTATATATATATATATATATATATATATATATATATATATTATTCAAATAAATAAAAATATATATATCAATTTAACATTTTTACTATTTCATACAATTATATTTA
>Ga0123342_1000898_pt1 | contig 49440 bp, 28 predicted proteins | sample Turbeawhitnodule_FD_89960 | JGI IMG/M metagenome (GOLD analysis project Ga0123342, IMG submission 89960) | Root nodule microbial communities of legume samples collected from Mexico - Turtle bean Mexico white nodule | ecosystem: Host-associated > Plants > Roots > Nodule | place: Mexico: Nepantla...
TCATAGGACCGCATTTGTAAATTCCAGATTTACAAATGCGTGTTGATCAAATGCGGTTCTATGACCGCATTTGTAAATTTAAAATAGCCGCATTTGTTTAACTTATCTGCACTAGTGAATGAGTCTAGGAAACATGTTTCTTTTTCCTTTGGGTGTTCAAAACTACATCAAGCATAGGTAGGTTCAAATACAAAGGGTCAAAGCAAATATCATTTTTTTAATTGTAATACTATTTTAAGAACTTTTGCCTCCCTTGTTTTGTAGTTTCTCAAATTTAGCTATATCATACCCTTTAACCATTTTAAAGCAATAACAAAAATAACTTTGGTCATGAAGGCACAATCCATCACTTGGTATCTAGAGCCAAGGTTATTCAAGAGATAAGTGTTTTCTCTTCTTTTATTTTTTGTGTTGTTCTTAATTTCGTGTCGTTCACCATGTTCTTAATTGTCTTGTTGTTTTTAATTTTGATTTTAGTACATGTTGCTATTTTTAAAATTCTGTATGGTTTATTTGGTTCAATTTGTTCTTGAGCTTCCGATTTCAATTTGTTTTAGGATTCCTTTGAGTATGCTGTTTTGTTTTTTATTTTATTTGAGTCTTATTGATGTTTTAATCGGTGCAATAGTCTTATTGATGTCAATGTCATGTGTATCCAAAATTGTCATCAATTCTATGTAGTACTTTTGTGGTTAATTTTGGTTGTTTGATTTTAATTTGAGTTCAATTTCTATTTTGAATTTGAGCTTGGATGCATTTTAATTTTTTCAGATTTGAGTTTATACTTGCTTGTGTGTTAGTTCCATACAAGTTCATTTTCCACATAACATGATCAAAATATAAGAGTGAAAACACAAATATTTTATAATTTATAACGAATGTCTTTCGGGAAATCATTTGCATATATTTGAATGATTCGTTCCTTTTTCAGTTTAAAATCCATTGAATAGGTTTTCCCACGACATACGCAATAGAATATAATCAAGTCATCCAAAACATTTCAATTTTAAGCTTTTTTTTTTTGAAACTTTTAAAACTAGAAATTTTGCGACACATATGCAATGCATGTCAAAGCAAATATCATTTTTTTTAATTGTAATACTATTTTAAGAACTTTTGCCTCTCTTATTTTGTATTTTCTCAAATTCACCTATATCATACACTTCAACCATCTTAAAGCAATAACAAAAATAACTTTGGTGTGTTAATGATGGTTTCTCTCTTCAATAAATGAGTCTGGAAACATGTTTCTTTTTCCTTTGGATGTTCAAAACTACATCAAACTAGGTTCAAATACAAAGGGAAATATCATTTTTTTTAATTGTAATACTATGAACTTTTGCCTCCCTTATTTTGTAGTTTCTCAAATTCAACTATATTATACACTTCAACCATCTTATAGGAATAACAAAAATAACTTTATTTCACTAATGAGTTCAAGTGCTTAGATTGTATTATCACTTCCTCCCAAATTCAAGGAACCACTTCTACCACCACTGCCAATTCACAAGCTGATTCCAAGCTACCTCCATGGAACTAATGAAACGAGACAAATTTTGTATGCAAACAAACATGAAGTGTTGATGGAATTCCTATGAACCTGTTGAACATTCATTTTGAACAACTTGAACAACTTTGATCTTTTGAAATCTTCAATTTGCAGGATGAAATATCTGGAAATGGATCAGGAACTGTTGTTATTCGATCTCCAAAAGGGTCAAAGTCATCTGTATTCTCTGACCAGAGCCCTCAAGTATGTTTAAGCTATGTTACTTTAGAAAATGACAAGTTCTTCTAGCTGTTCTGTATAATCACAAACTGAGAATTTTAATTAAATGTAGTATAGTAGCAGCTATTCTTCTTTTGATGATGCTTCTATAAGTGGGACTGTTGTTTTAGGTGGCCAGCATGATGAGCCTGGTTCTCCATAGCCACTAAGGTCTCGACTGGGACTGAATGGCAGAAATTCAAATTCCTCAATGGAAGACAGTGCGACAAATCTTGCTGAGGTTCTATTTCTGTGACATAAGTTGTAAATTTCACTTGCGTGTTTATGAATTTAGCTCAAGATGAGCCTCCCCCTTTCTTGTGTATAGGTTTCATTCCATTATGTAGTAGTTTTATTTCTGGTACAATATTTTATTATTTTCTGTTGCTATATAATTGACTGAGTTACCCACCCCTTTTGTTTTGTCGGAGGTATATTCTTAAACTATTTCCTGAACACCTGTCTCCAAATTTTGTTCATCTTGTTCAATTTTAATTTATTATGAGGCTTTGCTATATTTGTGTTGTTCAAATTGATATTTTTCTTATAAACAGTATTTTCCCACCTGTTTGTCTTCATAGGCAAAGGCTCAGGAGAGTGAGTTCTCGAGAAAGATTGGCCTGGGGAAAAAACAACAATGAAAGACAGGAAGACAAGAAAGATGGAAAGGCCAGGAACTCTGATTCTTCAAGGTACATCCATAGCAATAGAGCTAGTAATTTTTCTGTTGCTGAATTAAAAATTTGTTTATACATTCTTAGGGATTTCTTTTTCAGACTAAGTGTCGAACGTGATTCACACGGGCATGTCAAGATCACATCATGCTAATGATGATTAAGGAAGTTCTAGAATAATGTCGTCCTCAGTGCCATTATCTGCTTTACTTATTCCTTCATTAAAAGAGGTAAATTAGTACATATATTCCATCTTTTCATTCTAAATGAGTTTTAACTCCAAATAGAGCATCCTGTTATAGTTTTAAGTGGGCTACACTTTTTATTGAAAATTGATTATTAATATTAATTTCCTACATGATGACTTTTTGTACTAAGACATGAGATTACGACAACAAAGTGAACTTGTATATGAAGAAACTTCTATGGTATTCTTTGGGCACTAGAAAAAATTATGGTTTTGAGTTTCTTATGCAGGTCATTGCTGATGATCCAGAAGGGTCAGTTATCAATTCTTTTATAAACATGGAGGGTTCAAAACCTAAATACTGTGATGCTCTTCTCAAACAGTTGCTTCAGCTCAAGTTCTTTAGGAAAACCAAAAAAGAAAAGTATATGTATCTCATTCTCTTGTGGTGCAGTTCGAAGGAAGATTCACTGAAGGACCTGCAGGGACTAGCAGGCCAACTATTCAGCAAGACCAACTAACAGGCGAAAGATATTATATAGTCAATTAGTTTTGTAGTACACAAATATTTATATTTACAGAGCATAAAATTTAAGAGTTATATATATATATATGTATATATATATATATATATATATATATTATCAATAAAAAAATTATCATCAGTATAATTTATAAATAATTATTATAAGAATTAAAAAAAAATTGTTATATAAATAGATTTTTGTGTGATTGAAAACAGGTCAACATATATATAGTATATAAAGAATTATAATTGTTAATAAATTTTAATCAATACGTATGATAATTTATTAATATTTATCTAGTGACATCTTATAATTAAAACTATTTTAGTTTCTCGGTATAAAATAAAAATAAATATTAATCAGTTGCTTAATGGCATTTAAAAAAAACTAATTTTATTGAAATACATAAAAAAATACACTAATTTCTTATGTGCGGTGGTGTCTGTCTGCTAGACGAAAATAAAAAAAAAATATATATATAAAATATAATTTTGTGTAGACAAGGTGAAAGTCTAGCATAGTTAAAAATTTTGTGTAGCAAAAGGGCTAAGCCCACGCTTTTTCAAGTAGCCATATGTAGGTTATGCGCACGTAATATGATTTTGTGTGGCAATAGTGGAGGCTTAGCACACACAATATGATTTTGTGTGGTAATAGTGGAGGCTTATCTCACGGATATTTAAAAATGTGTGGTCCTTTCGTAGGCTAAGCTCACGCTTCTTTAAATAAACAATATAACTACACTTTTGTGTCATCAATGTGAAGGTTAAGCTCACACATATTTATAAATTGTGTGGCCCTTGCGTAGGTTAAGCCCACGCTTCTTTAGAGAAGCCCACGCTTCCTTTAAAATTGTGTGACCCCTCCGTTAGCTTAGCTCATGCTTCTTTTAACAAAATATATATTTGTGAGGGCAGCAGGTAGGCTAGGCCTACACAAAAAACTTTTATCCATCCTAATAAATATATTTTTTGTAGTGTAATGAGTTTCCTTAGTTTATTTGTGGCTCTTGGATCCGGGTGAACACGGTTCATCTAGATTGAAAATCGAGAAAATTTTGTGTTTGTATCCAGGGACTTGCGGGTAGTAGAGGGAGGGGAAAGGCAGAGAAAGTGAAAAATGAGTCTTTGCTGAGTTGTGAAGATTTGGTGAGAAAGTTTTACATTTTACCTTATTATCTTTCACCACCATGTGCCATAACAGTTGCAATTGCACGTAGTTGCAGATATTATTATGCACAAACTTTAACAATGAATTTTGTTTTAATAAACTAAAATAGTGCATTAATATTTATTTCATAATTTTTTTTTACAAATTATAACTCCAACCCATTATCATAAATAATTTGTTCCATTACCGAAAATAATCTTTTAATTGCATACAATTATAATTGAAAAATAAATAATTCACAATTATAACTTTGTTCTAAATAAATTTTATGACAATCATAAATTTGGTTTGAAATTTTATATAATTTATATTTTTTCGAAGTTAGCTCGAACATGGTTCAGAAATAATGTTTCAATTGCATAAAAAATATTTTAATTAAAAAACAATTATAATTCACAAATAATCAATCAAATTAATTTTTCTATAAGTTTTTAAATACAAGGGTTAATGGGTAAAGTTACATTTTTATCAATTAAAAAAACTATAATTTCAATTATACATATCACATCACTCACAAATTTTTATAAATTTTCCACTTTATTTACCTTAATTCAAACACCCTAACTTTCTTTACACTTTCTCTTCAAATCATCTCATTTTCACTCCTTCTTTCTCACTCCATTTTCATTCCCTCATCCAAACACAACATAAATGGTTGTGATTTGTATCCAAAGAATTAATGGCAAAGTTATTTCTACGTCATCATAACCCAATCGCGATTCATCTTTTTTCTTGTCCATCAACTTATATCTTTGATTGGAATCACCAACTCACATTGGTCACTACTAATGAATAGTCCTTTTGATGCTAATTTGGTTTCAACCATACAAGTGGACTAATATGTCAACCTCAAGAACAATATGTGGACAGGGACGAACAATATGTGGACAGGGACGGGTTTTGTTCTGGTGAAAGCACACTTAGTTTTTTGGTCCAACCGTGAGAGACAAAAACATGTCAGAAAACCACACAACTTCTCAACCAATACCAGTGAGTCAATCAGTTTCCATTCAAGTGGCCTTAGGTGCAACCAAATGGGCTCTGGTGGGTCACAAATTTAAAGGTGCTAATTCTAGACCATACAATAAATCTTCATAACCACACACACCAATACAAATTATGGCTCATAACAATCCTTCAAGCATCTAATGAATCTTTAAGCTTAATCATTCATTACCCTTTTTTTTCTTATTTTTCTCCCTCCTTTTGTCAAAACTAGTTGAATCACCGTATTGACGTTTAGGCACAATTGGAAAAAAACACATGGCTTCAAAATATAGACACGTGTGGTTACGTGTAGAAGTGGCACCCCTGTCCTTTTCTAGTTGAACTCATCCATAGAACGATGACCCCTTGTTATAAGAAGGCTTGTATTCATCTGCATCAAGCTACACCATTTGTTCAAGAAACTACAAAGAAGCTTATCCCATAGAGCTTACAAAAATGTGCAAGGGTGCAGAAGGACAAAAGAAACATGATTTCTGCAGCAGCTTCCTACATGAAGAGAGAGATACAAGAAGTGGTAAATGTTGCGAGCTGTGTGGATTACAGGCTTCATTGTATTGTCAAGCTGATGATGCATACTTGTGTAGAAAATGTGATACAAGGGTTCATGGAGCTAACTTTTTGGCCCTTAGGCACATTAGGTGCTTTCTGTGCAACACATGTCACCACCTTACGCGAAGATATCTCATTGGAGAATCACTAGAGGTGGTTCTTCCACCCAACATAAACTGGGTCATAGGAAATCTTCCTAACAACAGAGGAACCTACGGAAAGTGTTCAAGAATGCATAACAACCCCTCCCTCTTGTTTTAACTTCTATCTTTCTTTCTTTTCTTTTCTTTTTTTCTCTTGGATGATCTGTTGTAATACAAAGATTAGTGATCCCCCTTCTCATTCATAAGGGGAAGAAGTGCTTAATGTTTTTAATATCATGATTTAAAGAAAAAGGAGAGTTGCTAATACAACTATATTCAATAGAAGGAAGGCTTAATACTGTTTTATTTCTTCCTTTAATCTCTGGTAGATATAGTTAATTGAATATGATTATTTTTATTTCAAGCAAAACACCAATCCTTAGCCAGATTCTTGCAATGATTATACCTTGTAAGAGTATATAAACTATGAAAGAACAGATACTTGCAGTAGGTTAGAGAAATTCAAGATTCTTTTGTATACTAAGGAAACTAAACGTGATTCAAAATATTTCCATGATTGAATCTTTAGCAGACACCAAAAACAGCAAAGGTTTTTCTCATCTCAAATTCTTTAGATTCTATTCCTTGTCAAAAGATGCTGCCAGCTTATAATGCTGTAGTAAATCAACCACAAACCTCCATTGTTTGAAGATCAAAGTGACATCTCACAGGTGTTCACTGTAAACATGCTGAATTGACACTACAAACTCGTCATATGGACCAAAACTTCAGCCTATGGTTTAGTTACATTCTCAGAGAACTCACAACAGTAACGGCAACAGTTTCTTTCTGATGACCAACATTCTTCTGACTCTATTTATGTAATATATAAAAACTGAACTGCTTGCTGTAACTTTGATCAGGAGTTACAAGTAAAACTTTAAGTGCATTTATATATGGATTTTTTTTTTTTTAAATTTTGTTTCAACTGAAGTGTCTTTTGTTAATTATTTCCTTATTTTCTAACCTAATTTTTAATCACATATATGCATTTATTAATTGTGATACAGGAATAAAAATAGTAAAATGGAAAAACTTACTACGCCAAAATAAACAAAACTGCATAAAAAAATGGAAAATCCAATAACTATTTTATTAGGATAGGAAAATTTATTGCATCTCCATACTTATACTTATGCACAATAACATGAAAAGACAGATAGAAAGTAACAGAAAATAACGGAGGAGTAGCTGAGACAAACTTCCCTTGAAGAGAGGAAAGTTTGTTCTTTGTACAATTATTAAAGAAAGAAGTATCATCCTCAGAAATAGAGTCATAGAAGCAATGAAATAGCTGAGGCAATACCAAAGATACAAATAGATGCTGCATGTCAAGAACAACGGTATCTCAATCCGTACATAGGTGATAGTGCTCCCTAATCTGATGAAAATGGGATAAACGAGGAGGTTCCAAATTATGGTGTTGTTGTCCTTGAACAATGGCTTAGGATGACAGAATAATTTCGTGTGAAGGATCCCTTGGAGGAAGGACCAAACTCAAAGCAGACAATGTGAGGTTGGCTATAGTTGCTTGCCAAACACCAGTTTCCCTTTTATTCTTTAAACCGGACGGTTAGTCTAGACACTCACACCATATCATCTTCCAAATTCAGGATGGATAACTATGTACATCTCTCAAAGCAAGGAAGAATATGCAGGCCTGCAAATAGTTGAATGATAAAATCCAAACATCAACAAAGAACACAAAAGATGATTTAACTCTATGTAATGCAATAAAAAGTCTAATCTTATTTGTCAGAAAAAGCAATGGTAAATAAATTAGGAACTATATAGGCATATTGCAGGACTTTAGAACACATAACTTTTTATAAGCACTTGGATATTAATCTTAACTAGAAAAAAGGGTATTCAGTTCTATCCTTTTACAACTCTAAGAAAAAAAGATTGTTAGATGTATGAAGTTGTGCTTATCTTACCCTGTGGGTTTATCTGAATTGGTAGTGACCGTGATGCCGTTTGAAGTCTGTTCAAACGTTGTGCTCTCCTTTGTCCCACACCTGTTTTCTCTTACACTTCCTATGTATAATTAAATGCAATGTCTTGGGATACATCCAATCCCTTCCTGTGCAATTCCCAATTGCAACACCTTCATATCTTTGTTTTCTTTTAAATACTAACCTGTTAAAATCTCTAATAGATCTGTATCAATCACCTAAGCAGTCAAGTTTTGAATCATTATCTAGCTGCATTAAAACTCTCCCACTTTCGCGTGATAAACAAAATATCCGTTGGAAACAATGCAATGTAGTTACAATGTCCAATGACAGACTAACCAGTCAGAAAAAGCATATCTTTCATGCAGATAATATTCTTAGACGTCCCTTGTCACAAGAGGGTCATAATCATATGCTTCACCTGCTTTAACAAATCTACCTTTCACACGTTTTCTTGTATCAGCCCTCGCTTTGCGAGATGCATATCTTATTTGTTTACCAAACCTGCAGATAAGAAATTAGCAAAGACTGTTGAGAGTCTCCACTCACCCTCGCCACAAAAGAAAGGCTCTCTAAAATGATACGACAAGGGTGAAATTCATGAGGTCTGAACATCTGATAACATGATCTTTCAAATATTAGACCATAATGAAGCATGGATATTCCGGTAGAGGTACAATTACGATACATAAAGTGCATGTAAATAGTTATTTAGATGCCAAATTATTATGTGTTGTTTTGTTAGCTCACAAAATCAAATGAGTGACTAGCAGTGCGTGACTTAAACAACTAACAGTTAAACCTCTGTCAGTGCATGCACATAAACTTGAATGAGCATATTTGTCATGAAAGTAAAACAAAATTGAATAAGAGTCTCCATTTCATTTTACCATAAAATATGTAGAGAATTAAAGGTGCGTACGTTCGAGTTTTCTTTTTTTCATTGTATCTCATTTTAGCTTTATCCCTTGCCTGTGGGCAAGTACCCTCCAAATTTGATTCCCAGGGGAATTCACCCGGCAGAAACATTGGCGATATACCCCCGTCTTGATATTCAGTAGAACTATTTTCACCCACAATGTTGCCTAATTGAAGAGGTATGCTTGAATGAACTTGACCCTGAGGAAATCCCAGACTGATGTTTCTAGTGCTGCTAGGATTCATAAGTGCACAATTTGTATTACTGTTCATGACCTGCATCACACTAACTGATCCACCAGCCCCGGATGACTGAAAAGCCACACAATCTTGTTGAATTGATGATGATGCCTTAAACAATCACGTGGCTGACAATTAGTTTTGTACACAACCAGTAAACCTTATACCATAAGGAAATTTAGAGACTAGAATCATAAAATGAGTTTTTAGAAATAACCTCTAAGGCACTCTCAATAAGTGAACTAGATTCGGTGACTGATATGTTTTTATCCATCAATAGACAGTCCATTCCTCCATCTTCAAGGGGGTATCTTGTGGCAGCTTGTGAACAGCCAAATATTTCATCAGCACTTTCAAAATTTATTGGAGCACTGTCCACATTCAGACCTTCACAGATTCCATTCCCATCACGAGTTCCTAGATCAGTACACTCCTGCGGCTAATTTGATAAGAAGTAATATTAAAAAAAAATTCTATCAGCTTTGGTTAAGAAGGGAAATAGAGAATTGCTAGGAACATGAAAAGAGCTTACTAATTCTCATATTGCATGTTCTAACCACTTTTGTCAATATTATAGTTCTTCTTTCCCTGTGAAATATTACATTTCAAAATATTTGTTGTTTTAGTGAAGTGTCACTTTAAGAAACTAAGAAGACATAATTTTTCCCCCTTATAACTTTTTCTTTGTTTCTAAGTATCTTCCGTTCTTTACTAAATGGAATTTTAGAGATTAGCGGAGTGATAATATTTCAAATACTTTAACAGTGGATAATTTAGTCAAGTGCAATTATACTTATAATTGAGGCAATTTAAAGAGTTTTCTTAATCCTTGTGCAATGTATGGCTTTATTTGACATATATTTATAAATGGAGGGAGCAAAGAAACGCACTGATAATATACTAAACCCTGGTGTGTTGTATTTACAAGTTAAAAACAATGCATATATATTGCTAACAAATGAACCAAAACACAAAATCAGTAGAAGGCTTACCTTTGGCTGGTTTGAGTCTCGAGGAAGGAAAAAAGCTTCTTCCTTGCAGAAGGGTGTGTAATTTGGATTTGAGGGAATGATGTGACATTGCCCCATCCAAGGTTCATATCTGAAACAAGATTCAATTTCATCCAACTTCTCACTCATCAAACCAAAGGAACCACCATTGTGATCAGGTTGCTCCAAACACTGGCTAGTGCAGCTCTCACTTTTTGGCAAAGTACCAACAAATTCCCAACCACCATGGGAGGAATTAACATCAAACACGAAGGACCAGATCCTAGAAAACTCAGCCAAAGAAGGAGAACCAGTGTAAGAATTCAACGTGAGGCGCCTATGTCCCAATGCAGAACAATCATTCGGGTTCCAGTCACAACCTTGACACGAAGACAACTTATGATCCATGCAACGTATCATTGCTGGCTGGGAATTGCACTTATCGCAAAGGAGGGAACGCGAATGCCTCCGAGACAAAGAATTTGCAGTGTGTACACAGCCATCGCAATGCAAGCAGAGACGAGCAGAATCTGCCTTGCAGTAAACCACAGCTCTCACAGCCCAACAAAACTCACACAGAGGTTCCATGCCCCTACAATGTCACTCATTATTCACCATAACTCAACTAAACTCCAACATAGCTGATAGAGACAGCTCAACTTTATTTGTTTATAATCCAATTCCGTTACACCATACTAGTCTCTTATGCTAAATTCAACCCACTTGTTTATTCTAATCCTCCAATCTGAATCATTGCTCCTAACCCTTAGCCATTTCCGATCAAACCAATCAAAACATCATTTGTTATGAAATGAACCCTTTTGAGATTAAATGCAAACAAAAAATAAAGCCACATGTAGAACAAATTAGGTGAACATTTTTTAACCCATATTATCTTATCCATTATCAAATCATAATTGTTGTTCACGTCATGCGCAAAATAAAATAAAATAAAATGAGTCTTACTTACCAGACCAAAGTTGCTGAAGCTTCCCTCCAGACCCAGCTGGTACAAAAAATTATTCAAGATCTGGAAACCCAGAACCCATGAATGTGACTGAAAGAAACAAAGGGTGGTGTAGATTCCGAAGGGTAAGTAATGTATGCGTTCAGATACTAGCAACTAGCAAGGTTACCAGTAACATTAACACAATCATGATTTTATTTATTAGGTTTGCTTTGCTAGGAGTGCCAACAGCAAAAGTCTGAAAATAGATTCTTTGCTGATGTGGACTGATTTGTGGAAGAAAATTTCAGCCATTGTTCTGACTGCAAATAATTAAGCAGATTTATCCGGACAGTGCTTCAAGTGTAAATTAATGCAAATGAAATATCACAAATAATATTTTGATTCCCTATGTTTTGATAAATATATGTGGAAATAATGAAGAAAAAGATTTTGATTTTGGTTTTGTGTGTTATTAGATGCACACAAAGAAAGTGCCAGATAGATTCGGATTTTTAACAACCTTTTATTTTATGCCATGTGTCATTGCCCCAGTAAAAAGGTTATATTATTTTGTTATATAAATAATATTCCTTAAACTATTTTAGCATATGTATTGAGTGTAATGATGAACTGAACATGCAGTGTCCAATGGCTACGCATACGAACCCTTTGTTGCTTCAGAAGGCCGCATTTATAATTTATTTAATATACTTTTTAGTATCTTAAAATTATAACATTTATTTTTTAAGTAAAACATATGAAAAATAAAATATAGATAATGGTAAATCTTCAATTGCATATAATCTATCAATATTAAATTTATCTAAAAACTAATTAATAAATATAATAATTTATTTTTTTTATACATTTTTAGTCCAAAAGTTTATACTATCAAATAATTAAAATAATTATAGATATATTTTAATGTAACCATTGTTGAAGTGATAACCAATTATTTACACGACTATGTTTAAATTAAATACCAAGATTAAATACTTAATTGAAGAAAATATATAAAAATAAATAAAAAGGATAATTTTTAAAGTATATATAATAAAAAATAAACATTTAAAAATATATTAAGACAAAAATTCCGATAAAAATTATTCCACATTACAAGTGATTTGTAGAGTAATTACCAAAGTTCAAAATACCGGTCTTCTTCCGTGACTGTTCAAATATTACGCGTTTGGTTTGTTCTTCGCAATCTAAACCCTCTTTCCGCCATGTGAAATAGCGAGCTACACAACCACGCAAGTAATCACGCAGACACTTCAATTCATCCTCCAACTAACGCCTCCTTTCGATTCGATTCGGTTCGGCTTTCCACTTCTTTGGATCGACATTCTCACGTTCAATTCATTCTTCGATTAGCTGAAAAATTGTTTTCGTCTCCGATTTCTGAAATTTAACAATGTAGCTCGTGCATGAATCGTGGTAGATGAACCTATGTTAATTTAGGCTATGCTTTGTGTCACTAGCAGTGTTGATTTGTTTAATTAGTTCAGTTTGGATTTGGTAAAGTGCACAAATTAATTAGTTACTTAGTTTATTAATTAATTAATTTTCAAATTTCGCATGTTGACAGATTATTAGGGGAATTGGAGGAGGGGTGCAGGTACAAGAGCGTAGTTGTTTGTGTTTTCTTTTCATCTATGTTTGGAGGTGTTGCAGTTCCTGCTAATAGTACACACTTACGCAAGTCTGGGAGTAGACCAGTTGTTTATGATCTCGGTAACTTCAATTATAAGTCCCTTAACAGCAGCTGTTGTTGTTTTAAGTTTTTCCTTGTGTTGGTTTGGTGTTCTATGAATACCATATAACTTCTAGTCGGTGCTGTCCTCAGATGAACACGAGGGGGAGAATGGCAGCGAGGAAGGTTTATTGCATCCCGTGGAGGCAGATGATTCAAAGGGTAGCGTGACAGCTGTGGGTGCTGCTTCAATGATGCCATCACCGGCCTTGTTGTGGAGATTCAAGGTTCTTACATTGCTTTGCCTTTCAGAAAGTGTTCGGAACTTTGTGTTAGTTTTTAATTAATAATTTAGAATGTGTTTAATGTTGTCATTTTAATAAACGCAAAATTTGTTTTGACTTGATGATGGAATGCAATTATGTTTGATTCCTTCCGGGAGAAAAATATGTGGTAGTTGACATTATTTATTTGAATACAGAATGACATAATAAGCTGCAATGTGACTTTTGACCTAGCCGTGTGTCCTCCTACTGTGTTACTTCTTTACATTTATTTTTCCTTTTACTTTCTTTCTTCAATAATGCAATTGAGATGTCTGTAGGTGCTATTGTTCCTCATTTGGGGCTTCATCTGTGGCAAGGTCAGTGGTATTTGTCTCTGCAATGTTTCTACTCAACTCCTGTGTGTTGTGGTTTGAGATTGAGATTGTGTGCCCTGTCCTAAAGTATTTCATCATATTTCCACAATCTTATTTGCCATGTTGGAAATTGCAGATTGGATGGGATTCTGTCATGATAATGAGTGCAGACAAGCGGGATTTGTTCCTTTATGAAGCATTTTTGTATTTTAACCCTCTTCTTCTAGCGGTTAGTTCCCCACCCCCCCTAACCCAACACACTGTCTCTGTGTGTCACTCTGTGTGATTGCATGGAGTCACCCATTTGCATATACATTTGTTGTATCATGTGTCTTATCTATTTGTTATGTTTCAGACTTTGATGGTTTGGCTGTGGGGAATCAACTTATGGTTTTTTGCTCAAGGTGGAGTCAATTATCCAAAAATATTTGATCTTGATCAAAATCATCTGACCCATAGAGAAATATGGAAGGTATCAACTCACCACTTTGACCTGTCTTGTTTGGCACATAAAATCAGCATTTTGTCTGATTCAAGGAGAATATTGGTAGTGTCATGACTTGCTGGGAACAATAGTATAGCACTATCTCTATTCGAATATTTGGTTTGCTCAAGAATGTTCTTGTATGTCATTCTTGTTCATTCTGTTTTCAAGTTTAGTACTTGAAATAAGCATTGAGTAGAATCGTAACTATAATTTTATAACTAGTAAAGTTAAATAAGGAAAGGACAAAAACTGAACTCTTCCGGTTTGCAAAGAATGACAATTTTGACCGGAGGGAATAGGGTTCCCTGTGGGATAAAATTGTATATTTTATTAGTTGTTCCATATTTTTTCCAAACTGAGGAGCGCTCATTTCTGTGGAATAAATGTAGGATTGGAATGATTGATCTGTGTACTAATTATACTTCAAAAAAATTTGTTTTTATTACTCTATAATTTTTACTTTAGTCTGCTTGGTTTTGCCTTCAATTATTGTTATTATATTTCTAAATTGGGACATATCCACGTTGTCATCCATTTCACTAATATTTCATTTTTCTCTCTTTACACTAACTCTTCATTTCCTTATTGTCAATAATTACTCTTGAATGATTGACTGAAATCATGTTTTTCCTATTGATTATTGCAGTGTGCTACATGGATGACAATTATTGTTCCAACCAGTATGACAGCATATATATATCTTTATTCTCAAGGAGAAGTCTCATATGCTGCATCACAACCAGTGTAATAGATGCATCCACTCGTCAGTTATTATGCTTGTTTGCTTGGATATCACTTTTTTTGGAATTTGGTTCATGTTAGGTAACACTTAGGTTTGGGTAAATAATTTTTCAAAAGCTTCCTTGGAAATCTTGCAAAATAAGCAAATATATGCAATTATTTCTTTAAAGTTAGCTGAACCGAACACTTTATATTGTAATTCATATTGTAAGTGTTTTATTCGCTTGCATTTTCTTTTTGCCTTTTGTTGAACAAAAAGTTTATGATGAACCAATCTAATAAAGTTGTACATTGCCTGCAAAATATCTTTTGCAAATGATTACTGATCATGTTACTGGGAGACAATTTTAATCATTTATTTATAAGTTAATATTATTAGAGTGGACTAGGACCCTAGTTTAGTGAAGAGAGTGAGAAACAAAAAGTTATTATGTAGGAATGGTGTTGTGCGATCTATGTACCCAATCTTGCGTAGTGGGATAAAGTTTTATTGTTCTTGTATACATTAGGTTTGGACATAAAAAGATCTACTTATTGTTAATCATGGTATTAAAAGCTCTATTATATCTGTTTCTTTTTCTTGTGGTGGGAGCAAGGAAGGGAGAAATATTGGGTAATATTTTTAGCATCATATTGGATGTTTTTATTTAAATACCTTCAAAATGGTTACTTAGCATATTTCTTTGTTTAAATTCAATATTGGTTTAGTTTGTGCTTGTTTGAAATCACCTGAGCTGTTCAGTCTGAAAAAGCAAACTCAGTTTCAATCATTTGTTAATAAAAAGCATACTCAATATCAGTAACTCAGTAAGCTCAGGTCAATCATCATACAGAAAATAACTTATAAATACATATTTTTATTTGTTGCAATATAAATGACTGATGGACATTTAATTCTATTTTGTGCTTCCTTTTTTTATCTTGCTGGAAGTTATTTTTTTAAATATCCTTTTACTATTCTGCAGGTGCTCTTATATGCTGCCGCTATAATGGTTTTGATATTCCCCTTTGATATCTTTTATTTTTCATCTAGATATTTCTTCTTAAGGACACTTGGGAGAATAGTTTTTCCATTTCAGGCAAGTTCACTCTTATTTGGATATATTGTGTTAGTAAGTTCTTACGGTATTACTCTCCAAATAGTAGAAATTTCTAGCATCTGGCTTATATTTATGATATGCATGAGGGGGCAGGATATATAAACCTCTAACATAGGTTGCTAGAGTCATATATTCACTTGCTTCTCTACATTCAGTTTTCATGAAAGTTACATAAGTACTCATATAACTTCCCTCTTGTTTGGTACCTGTAAAAAACATGTTGGAGCCATAGAATAGATGCTGACATGCTGTTCCAAGTCTAATAAAGTGACTAGAAAAGCTAGCAATTGTAAGTAATATGTCATTTAAAACACAATTGATAACCTTCTTATCGCAGCCTTTGTCTCGATAGGTGCATCCATCAACATACTATGTGCATGTGCACAAGTAAAACCCTCGAAGAGGCTTCATGTTGAACATTCCTTTAAGATATGTGAACTGTTACACTGTTTAACTTTGATGCATAGAAGAAAATTATTCTTGTTCTTTATTTACTGAGAGTCTTAAGACTTGATATTTGAGCCTAAACCTTGCTCTTGCTTTACTCTGTACCTTATGAATTGATGCTTTTAACATACTGTTGGAACTTGGAACTATGCTTGAATATGATCTAACTGTTTTGTCTTTTCATTAAAACAGGCGATATCATTTGCAGATTTTTTCTTGGCCGATATCTTAACTTCCATGGCAAAGGTTTGCTTCCTTTTCAATATTATATTTCTAGTAGAAAGGCCTTTGTCCTCCTCTTCCTTGTTAATCTTTATCATTAGGTTTTGAGCCTAGTCTATTTCATTTAGAGATTTGAAGCTATATGCTTTCGCCTGCATTTACTTATTTTTATTTTTATGGATACAGAGGTTCAACACTGACACAACCTGAGAGTTTAGAATTGACATAATCTGTTGATCTAAATTTTAGTTTCTAGTAATGCATAACTATTTTATTTTGATTATGGTTGTAATTTTATGCAGGTGTTTTCTGATTTGGAGCGTTCAGTATGTAGAATGGTCCATCAACAGGTTTGATTCTGAACATTTGCTTTTAAGGTCTTCTATTCTTGGTTTAAGAGTTTATTTTTTTTATTTTATTTTAGCAACTTCAGTATCCCATTCTGACTATTACAGAACTTGATAAAGTTCACGTGTAAGATGAATTCATTTTTATTTATGATAAGTTTCCTTGATTTCATTCAAAAAAAATTATATTTGGTTTTTGTAATATTGAGATTTGGAACTTGGTTACAATTTTGATGGTACTCACTGTTCTCTGTTCCACTGGAGCTTATTTTTTAATAAACAGTTTTTTCGACTTGTATATTTAGTTTTTTCTTTCTGTCGATGCTTCATTTGTCAACATAGGATGGCATTATTTTTTTTTTTTTGTAGGTTGCCACGATTGCTTGGTTGGAAGCTGATTCTGTTTGTGGCAGCCACTCTGTTGCAATCCCTTTGGTTCTTGTTTTGCCTTATCTTTTCCGCTTAAACCAATGCCTCCGTCAGTACAAAGATACTGGAGAGAAAACTAGTCTTCTGAATGGTAAGAATTCTGTGTTTTTAGAACTTATTATTTCCGTGATCCTCTAAATTTTGAAAGTTTCTGTAATATAGAACATTTTTTTCCTGTTTGGTATTTTATCACAAACGTATGATTGTGTCAATTGTCAAAATTGTATCAGACATAGTTTAAGATACAGGGAATGTTTCCATTGATTTATTTTATGCTTTGCTTCCAAGTGTTTAGGACTCCATTTCTTATTACCCATATTATTATTAGAAAGTGAGTTTAAGTTTAACTTATCCTCACAAAACCGACTTGTAAAATGAGGATTGTCTCCACTTATATACCGTAAATTGGTCTTATCTCTGGTCAATGTGGGATCTCTAACACAACCCCTCGTATGTTGATACATGACATCTCATGTGTGGAATTAGATATTTGTGGGTGGTTCAACAGTAACCCTATCGCGGGTGACACGTTAAGGCCAACAAGCCTTGTTTGGATAATCTCTGATATCATATTATAAAGTGAGTTTAAGTCTAATCTATTCTCACAAAACCAACTTTTAAGGTGAGGATTGCCCACATTTATATAATGTAAATTGGTCTTATCTCTAGTTGATGTGAGAGTTCTAACAATTATTTAGTGACTTAAATGCAATGTCACTATGTCAACTTTCATGAGCATATTGTTTGAAATTTTCTTAATATACTGTTTTAATAATTTCTAATATCTCATTTTGTGTCATTGAAATGTGATGTTATATATGTTTTAAGCTAATAAAAACTTGCTTGGTGAACTTAGGACATTTTTGTTATATTGAAATCATCTTTTGCACATGAAATAGTCTTTCAACTGTACTTTAAACTATGAGGCTCAGACACGCCTCTTAAATGGTGTGTTCGTATCGGACATACGTATCGGACACCGACACTCGTACAACATTTGTATGACACGTATCGGTAAATTGTCTAATTCAAAAACTAACACGGTTCTAACACAATTTTAAAAAAGAGAAATACATTAATTTTCTAAAAATTCAAACTTATTGTATAAAATTTTATTACGATTATAAAAATAAGGAACAAATCCTTTTGAATTAGCCATGAGAAACATCTTTCTGCTATAATAAAAACTGAAACATACTTGTACACATAAATTTTTATTGTCAATTTATATAATTCATAATTATATAATATATAGATTCGTGTCCCCGTATCCTACATTTTAGAAATTATATGTATCTCTGTGTCCGTGTTAGTGTCTATGCTACATAGCTTTAAAGTCTTCAAGTTTGCTTTTTTTTAACCCAATATGATGCATTGATTCTCATAATTTGATTATAGGTTGTTACGTGTAACATAATATAGAATGGGACATTTTTGCTGAGTTTTCTTGATGTGACATATAGATTTTGTTATGATTTTTCAAAATTGTTCTATTCTTATCAAAAGAAGAAACAGAAGGAAGCATAAAATATTCATGTCAAGGACTAATGACTCTCTGTATTTTGCTTTTTTGTGCTGTTTGTAAGATGAAATTTTAAGACTTCTCGTCCTTACATGGTCATATTTTATAATTCAATTTTCATGATTTTATATTATATTGAGAATGTGATTATGTAAAAAATTTGAAAAGTTAATTTTTTTTTTTCTGATTTTGTTTATAATCATTCTGCAGTTTGTATGTTTTTAGCTGGTTTTATATCTTTTTACATTGAAGATGAAATTCTTTAATTATGAATGAACAACTTATCATGTTTTTCAAATAGATGGTTTTATTGTCTTGCACTGATATTTATTTCTTTCGGTTATGGTTTCAGCTCTCAAATATTCGACTGCAGTGCCAGTGATTTTTCTCTCAGCCCTTAAATATCACGTCTTCCCTGAGAGGTGGACAAACTTTTATAGGCCTCTCTGGCTTCTGTCAGGTGTTTTGAACTCGTCATACTCCTTCTACTGGGATGTAAATCGAGATTGGGACCTAAGGTATGCCAGTGTTTGTCCTACTATATGCACTTTTAATAGTATCTTTTGAGTTAAGCTTCTAACTGTAGAGATGTAGATTCTACTGTCAGTAATGTTTTTATATCTTAGCCAAAACACCTTAAGAAATAGAAGAAATTATTATTTTTCCGGAAGTGAGTTTTTCTGGATCTGATGATTGTCGTTTGACTTTCTATGATCTAATTTTTGCTTTCTCTTTTGACAGTGGCTTCACTCGAATATTCAAGTTTAACAAGCCACATCTGTTCTCACATATGTTACACGGAAGGAGATGGGTAAGTCTTGTTGTATGAGAATAGCTTGAGTTCAGCAGTACTTTTTCCCTTGGAATTTGTCGTTATATTGCTTTTTCAAGGTAAACAGTGGGACCGGAGTTACACAAAAATGAATTTAAAGAGATCAAAATATTAACATTCATGGGACTCGGGGCTGTCAAGAAAAAAATGTTGTGTATGAAGAGATCAAGTATGTATTACAGAGCACGAAAATAAGAAGATAAAAATGATTTTGCAGTTATAAAGTTTTAAATAGGCCATGGAATCCTCATTTCACAATAAGCCATCCGTTCTTGTAGGAAATATCTATTCAACCACTAATGATAATTCTTCATATGCGTATAATCTTATCAATGTGATTCTAGCCAGTTTACTGAATTTATGTAAGAGTAAGAGTGGAGAACTGAAACAAAGAACAGATTGTTTTCTCAATGTGCTGAAGTTGTTTACATATACATACAGGTTTACTTTTGGGTGATTGGAAGCAATTTGATTTTGCGTTGCACGTGGACATATAAGCTGTCTGCCCATCTTCGTCATAATTACCTCACCGTGTTCATAATTGCTGCTTTGGAGATTTTCCGCCGCTTCCAGTGGATCTTCTTCCGTGTTGAAAATGAGTGGAACAAGATGAATTCCAAATCACACCCGTATCTCTCACCCAAAGAAATCCCAAACGATGAAGAGAAATTACTTCATTCCATTAACTACAGTGTATAGAATATGATGCCTAATACTTTGGCAGTATCATACAAGGTATATTTCAAATATTTTGATGATAGGGGATCTCCATTCCTTATGATTCCACTGGCTTGGCTACCCCTCGGTATTAAATGTCATTCTTTGTTCACAAAAAAGAAAAAAAAACAGTTTATTCTTACTGGGCTCCAGCAATATCTTATTCCATACTACAACTGTTTTATCACGTATAGCAAGACTTCTGGTTAATAGCATCGTTTATTTATGGGCCAGTATATGTCGGGTGTTCGTAAGGGTGAAAAAGAAAATCTGATATCGTAAAACGGCAAAGCAACAATCCTTAAATATATAGTAGTATTATTAGTGGTCTCTCTGGATTAAAAGTCGGCTGCATCATGGATCCTTAACCGACTCTACAATCCAACACTAGCAAAACATGATTTTGCCCGTGCCTTTTGGCCGGTAGCTATCATGTAACTATTATGAAGTAGCTGAATTAACATTATTCGGTCACTGCTTCGACATTTATGCTTCTAAAAGTTCCTTCAAAGGGGCCTAGTATTTGTGGCGTACGAAGATCTACCTCCAGTTTTGTTCACACGCGAACCAAGCGAGTAAAGTTTACGTTGCCAGACTGTATTCTCGTGCATGCCTTGTTTTTATCCTGTGACAACCCAAGGGTGGGGTGGGGACCCCCGATTAAGAATATTAGTGGCTCGAGATTTACAAGGTAAAGGATGCTAAACTTTCAATCGCAATCCTAATATTTCGTTTGTGGTAGAGCCACACACGTCAGGCATACCGTCTGAGTGGTTTCCCCAAACTAGATAACGAGCAGGTTGCAACTAACGCCCCCTTTAGTCTTTAGCCACTCAAATAGTAGCCATGGGCATCTCCAAGTATAACAACCTTTGGTGAAACCACCAAGAATGGCCTAAATGTTAACAGCAGGTGGATACAACAGCAACCATGGTCGGCAGCTGCTGCCGGAAACCAGCTTGTCCGAGCTGAACTTGCCCAGAGTGCTCTTTCTCCTGTCTTCCATGTTAGAGAAGCTGTTAGCTCGCAATGAAAAACTTGTGGATGTTCTGAGCCAGCAGCTGGATGGACTGAACTGTAGCTCAGTAAGACTTGGTAACAGCTTGAATACTTTTCATGGCGTAAGAGCACCAAACATAAGCATACCTAAGTACTTGGAGAGGATATACAAGTACACTAACTGTAGCCCCTCCTGTTTCGTGGTTGGCTATGTCTATATAGACAGGTTAACACATAGACACCCTGATTCCCTTGTCACATCCTTGAATGTGCACAGACTGCTAGTTACCAGTGTCATGGTCGCTTCCAAGATGCTGGATGATGAGTGAGTCCCTGCTCCATTTCTTCCTCCTGACATTTTCTTATGATTATGGCCTAATTTCCTTGAACAATTCCAAATACCATTTATTTTATGCCACGCTTTAAATTGCATTTAAGTTGCGTTTCTTCATATTGTGAGAAATTACAGATAAACACTGCCGAAATCAGACAGTCTTTAAAGTAAAACCTTAATCTTATGCATTTTACATAAGATGTGGTGTTGAGCAACACAGCTGAATAAAGTGAAGATGAGTTTTAATAGCTTACACTTTCATGAACCCTACAATTAGACAATTGCTTTATTGTCTTTATTCCGGTTGTCTATTATTGTGCCTTATTCTTTGCTTTTGTGAGTTGTAGACATTATAACAACGCCGTTTATGCTCGAGTGGGAGGAGTGAGCAATGCTGAATTGAACAAGCTTGAGTTAGAGTTACTCTTTCTGTTGGATTTTAGAGTTGTTGTGAGCTCTGGAGTTTTTGAGAGCTACTGCTTTCACTTAGAAAAAGAGATGGCTGTGAATGGCACAGGCATGAAGATTGAAAAGTCATTGACACCAAAGGCTATGGAAGACCTCGAGGCTGAAATATCCGTCGAAGATAAACAAAGCACTTCCCCACCTCAAATTCTACACTGACATCATCGCTGGTTGTTTCTTAGTCCTTCCCTTCCTCTTCACAACCTCCCAGTAATTTGATCATTCATGCCCCAATTTCGTTTCTTCTATCTCATGTCCATGTCATAGCTTCTCATACCTTCTGCCTCCTGCAAAAGAAAAAAAAAAACACTACGTGATATCATTCTTACCAACTCTATCAATTTGGCTTGGCTTTCACAACAAAATTTTTTCTCTCTTTTTCATTTCTAGAGAAAGCTTGTTATTCTTGAAAGTGAAATGTTATCAAAAGATTCTTAATTCAAATTTACGGAATCCTTAAAGGAAACAATCCTTGTATAGGGTTTACTTACTTTTGAGTCCAGTTAGATTAATTTGGAACAAAACTTTAAGAAACTAGTAGATCATGATCATGCACAACAAAACTGAAAATTATTGAAAAATACAAATTTCAGTGATTCTCACTTCCTAAATCTTAACACAAAAAATTGTGTTGAAAAAGGTATACTAACATTCTCCTGATTGAAATAATTGAAAGTTCAGTACATTTTGACACACAGAGTTCAAACCTAATATCATTTGTGATCAAATTAGTAATTTCTTGTATGTTGTTCCAGTGTTTTTACTATCGGATTTCTTAATCAGTTTAAAAAGATGCTGAATGGTCGGAAAAAAATATCTTGAAATTGAATTTGAGTTGAATCAGAATTTCAAATATCAAATTAATTTATGACATGAATGAGTATTAAACTAAAATTATTTGCTCATACACTATAAATTAGAATAGATAATTTGAAGAGTGCAGCTATTGCTCTATCAATTAGACATAGAAAGGCAATTTGAGTATAGTTAAATAGGTCAGTTTGAATATAATGAATGTAATTTAGGTTGAGAATAAAAAGTGAAAGTTATTTTTATATTTCATTATATATTATTCATTATAAATTTAAAATATGATTTATATTTGAACATATATAAATATTTACTTATTAAAAAGTAAAAATGTTTTTATGTAATGTACAAAGTAAAATACTATTTACTGTAACAGTATAATAATATAAAGAATTATATTATTTATACATTCACTAAGTATGAGAATAAGTATTTTCATCCCTAATAATTTAGTTTTGCGCCAAATAAATAAAAGGAAAAGAAAGGTATCTACTTTTAAAGGTATAATTACCTCTTTGGTCTCTATATTTGGATCAATATTCAATTTAATATAGTGGTTTTAAAAAAAAATCAATTTGGTCATAAGGTTTCTTAAATATGTTTAATTTGGTCTCTTCCGTTTAGTTTTCACTAATGGTGTTAACTATTGATGACATTGGTTTGCACATGGACTAAACAAAATTTTAAGATTTGAGCTGAGCGAAATTGGAGAAAGAAGATTGAGGGAAAGGAAGGTGGAGGTGACCGTGGAGGCAGAGGCGGAACTGTATAAAAATAATGGAAGAAAAATATATGTTGGTTTCTATGTCTAAATCTCATCATCAACCAATTCACTAGCAAATGATGATGTAAATTGTTTAAAATGCTATTTTGTTTTGTTAGTCATTTTCACTCTTCAAATAACAATCACTCCACCCCATTAAAAAAAGAGAGGGAGGGACGGTGGACACTAACGGTGAAGGCAACTACTCCGACGGCAGTGAGTGCGACGATGACGAGCGAAACGGTTGCAGGTGGTGATTGCGATCACAAATGGAGAGAGTGAAACACGAGCGAAACCACCATAGTCGTCTCCACCTCCCTTGGTTCCACCACCATAGACGTCACCGCCTCCACCTCCCTCTCTCTCAATCTTCTTTCTCAAATTTCAAAATCCTAAAATTTTGTTCAGTTCATGTGTGCAAACCAATGACATTGTGCGCGCCACGTCATCAACAGTTAAGTTATTGGTGGAAATTTAACGAAGGATCATATTGAACCTTTTTAAAAAAACACTGAGACCAAATTAATTTTTTTTTAAATCACTATATTAAATTAAATATTAACCTGAAATGTAGCCACTAAAAAATTAATTATATCACTTTTAAAAAATAAAATAATTTTTTATTATATTATAAGTTTTCATGTGTCTCGAACCCATTGAAAGAAAAAAGTATTATGTGAAATGGGAAGCTTTTATATTTGTCTTCTTTCGCCTTATTAACTAATTATTGTCAAAAGTTTTTCTTTTTTGTATGTTCGACTTTGAAAATAAATCTGCTGTAGTTTGAAAACAAATTTAAACAGTTTCTGCTGGTGTTTCACTCACACACTCTCGTGTCTTATGTTTTTTTTTTCAATTATAAACTATTATATATATTAAATTTATAGCGGCAAATAGTTCATACAATTTATGAACAGATAGTGTTTTACCACTACAAAAATATACAATTATATTTTTTTAAAGTATTTTAATAATTCAACTTTTTCATTGAGTCAAATTTGATTCTTTTAAAACTTATTATTATTTTTATTTTAAGATACAATTTTTTATTGACTTATTTAAGACTGGAAATAATTGTTATACTTACATAAAAACCGTATAATTCGATAGATGTTTAAAAAACAGTTATAAATGTAATGAAAATTAATGAGCTTCACGAGTTATCCAATAATTAAAAAAATTAGTTTATACACACAGCTTTCAAATAATTTTGAAATCAATCTTATAAAAATCCACAAATGATCATATAAAATGTAGTTACTTGCATTGAATAGAAATTAAAACTGTGGTGCAATAAATAAAAACTGTGCCGCAAGAAAAAAAAAACTGGAAGACGTTAATTAAATTGATTTTTTAATGCATTTGATTTGCAATAAATAAATGAGAAATGTGAGCATGAAATTTGGTAATTTTCCCGAAAGAACGTAACGTTAAATTGAGAAATTTGGAGCAAATCGGTAAGCTCTGACGGCAGCTTATAGCGGTCGTTGACGCAAACAAATAATCTGTTTGGGTTTGGCTTTCGAACGTTCATTCCTTTTTTTCTCTGCAAAATCCTCACACTGATCGCCACTCAGCAATTGAACTTTCCCTCCGATTTCAGCATTCCGGCGACGGCGAGCCATGGCTACCGGCGGCAACGGTGACTCCTCCAAACAGGAGCTCATCCACCTCATCAAACGCTTCGGAGCTTATGTCACTTTCAAGATCTCCAATTTTTTCCCTGTCTCTCTCCACAACCTCGTATTTCTATTCTCCCTTTCTCTCTCTATACTCGCTTCCTTGCTTTAACCTCAATTTTACTCTTTTTTAAATTCATTAATCGGCCCGTCTTTCGATTGGATCTGATTTGATATTAAAATCTTATCTTTTTGCTAATTGTCGCTTGCCTAATTCGTAATTATTCGTTCCTGTTTTTTCTTTCATTCACTCTGTTTGAAGTTTCGATTTGGGTGCTCTCTTTGACCCTTTATCGCTGAATGAATGATTGTGATCCGGGTTTGTGTAATTCTCATTTCTAGCTCTCAAATTTTATTTATTGGTGATAAAACTCAACTGGGTTTTTTTTACCTAGTTAATTTATTGTTGGGTGTGGGTAGAAAGGGATGGTTTTTATGTTTTTGTCAAAATTGAAAAAGAAAAGAAAAGAAGTTTCTTCTGATGCATCATAATAGGTTTGTTAAAATCGGTGCTTCGGGTGCTTAAAAATAGAGTAGGGAAGATGAAAATGATGATTATTCTCTGGTGCTACTTATCTGTTTCAGTGAAGGTGTATGCTATAGATGATCAAAGTGTTGTTTTGGCATTTGTTTTGAACATGTCTGTTCCAATGATTTTGGCAATACTATGCTGGGTATTAGGATATACGCTCTTTTGGGGCAGTTGCTGGTCTTGCTGTTGCAATTGTTTTCACATGGAGGCTGTTGAGAGCTCCCTCCGGGTCTCAACGGAGGCAACAAAAACGGCAAGGTGCTTCTTCTAGCAATCCTGGAGTCACTACACATTCGAATTTGTCGGTGGTTCCTTCAGATGCTTGTTCACCCTCAGATGATTCAAGGACACAAAATGTTGTTGATGAGTTCTTCCAGCCAGACAAGGTAGATTTTTTGGCTTTCCATTTTGGATGAGTTTGGTAGCTTCAAGGGTGATTGGCAATTCTGAGCTTGCTTTTTCTTCAACTTTTTCAGCCAACCTTGGGGCAGATTGTTAGGCAGAAGTTGAGTGAAGGAAGAAAGGTAATGGAAGATGTTTTTTCTGTTATTATTGTGGACTAATGAGGCCATACACAGTTTGTTGTTGTTATGGACTTATAGAAAACAATGTTTCTTGTGATCATAAGAAACCTCTATCTTGGACAACCACTTAGATCTTAATATAATGAAAACTGTCATAACTTTACAGATTCGATTTGCATGACATTTGCACGGGTTGGGCAATCACTTTTTTAAGTTCTTTTTAGTCTGAAATAAAACGGTTTTGGAAGATTGTTGTAAATTGTTCTTGTTTTCATTGCTATTCATTCTTACATAAACTTAACAGAAACTGAATGAGAGGATGACGTCAAGTGCTTTAGCCATTGTTATTAAATGTGTGCCCCGTGACTTTCTAATTTCCCTTTGATTGATAATCAAATGGCTGTAGATTTGCATAAGGGGTTCTCAATTGCAGTTTATCTTGAGGTAGAGGTGGGCTAGTGATGACATCAAATTGCTCCTAAAAAAAGACCTCTTGTTGATAGAATGAGAATTGTTAGTTATCAACAGTCTTTCAATTTTAATTTTGAAGTTCAATGATTGATGATAATCTCCTTACTGAGTGCAACACAAAATATATATATACTCATTAATTTAATCTAAAATTGAAGGTTGTAAATAAAACTATTTAGAAATAGAAGCTATTTCTTATGCTTACTTTGATGTGGAAATTTTATTCTATGTTCTTTATTTTGTCTATGTTGGAGATCTCACATCAACTAGAGATTTTGGTCAAATTATAACATATAAGTCCAAATTTTAAAAGTTTATATTATAGGTGGTGCTAATAGTCATATACTATTATTATTCATATGATAAACCTGAATAAGAGATGTTGCGTAAATTCTTTGTGCCACATTTTTTTGTTATAATTTGATTGACTTGTGATGAAATGAGGAACATTTGTTACACGCCAGTGTTGTTAGTTATTAGATGTTGGCATGTGACTAATGCTTCCTAACTGTTAGGCCAATGTGTGTATGTACTATGTAGGTAACTTGCCGTCTTCTTGGAGTGATCCTCGAGGAAAGTATTCCAGAGGAACTGCAGGTGATGAATTTGCCCCTTTTGTTTACACTTTTGTTTTATGACATCAATGCAGAGAAAGATACCGATGTTATTCATTCTGTTCTTGCCAGAAACAAGCCACTGTGAGATCCTCTGTGCTAGAAGTATTATTGGAAATAACAAAATTTTGTGATTTATATCTCATGGAACGAGTTCTGGACGACGAAAGTGAGGTGCGTCATTTGTCAGCTTATACCAGTACCGCAATGTGTCTTATCTGATGAATATAATGGAATTACTTAACACTTCACATTACATGCTGAAAACCTTCTTACTTTCTCAAAATGTTCTTCACAACCAAACAATTTTGTAAAAGTGAGCAACCATATTATATAGTTTGCTTGGGGCAACATGATTCATTTTAGTCCTTAATGTCAAATGAAGATTATTTTACCTATAAATTGAAATGTAATTTTCTGCTATTAGTCCTTATATATTTTTTTTAGAAGACCATTTAAAATGTCCACACAGTGGTTATTAATATAATTTATTATTTCTACAATAAAGCAATTTACACTACTTTTTGCGAAGGATTTTTTTTTTAAAAATTAACTTGAGGTTTTAAAGTCAGAAGGTAAAGTGACTGACTTACATTTGCAGAAACTAAAGTGGGGGTTAACTCTTATTTACATCATGGCATCATGCTAATGTTAAGTTGTTGAGATGGTACATATCTTACTGATGTTAGTATTAGGTGCAAACTAAATTTTCTCAGTTCTAATTGCTCTCCTGCCACCTTGTAGTATGTCTTATTGTTAAAATGTTTAAACACTTTATATATGGACTATTTTTTCAGAAAAGAGTTCTTGTAGCATTGGAAGAAGCAGGGGTATTCACTTCAGGTGGTTTGGTCAAGGACAAGGTATGAGAACGAGCATGAAGCAGTTACACTATTTTTTTCATTGTAAAACTTAATGACTTTCTTGCTGTGATATTTCTGGGCTCTGTCTCAACCGTTTTTTATACAAACAAATATTTCTCACTATGTGAACATCCTTTTGTATACAATACACATGTTGATGGACCATATGGGAGTATCTATTTCATTTTTATTCAAAATGTATTAAAATTATCTGACAGAGATCTCCTCTATGATTAAAAAATTTGTATTGCAGAAGACATCTTGATCAGATATGTTCTAAGAAACATCTTGATCAGATATGTTCTAAGGGACATCTATGCTAATCTAAAGAGTACACTTAGAGAGAGAACATTTAGTTTTTTATCTTTTCACTGAAGAATTTTGATTAATGTCGAGAATACCAAAGATAGATGGTAAAATATGTTTCGGGGTCATATGTTGTTTGCTATTAGTTTTCTTAAGAGGTCCGTGAAGCCCTAATTTCTGAAACCATTGGCTGGGACTGTTTCTTCTCCCTCCCTTCAAAAATTATGTATGCTTGATCAACAATCAAGAAAAAGGGGGAGACAAATGTTGCATAAATTAATAGCAACAAATAGACATTGACAAATCCAGATTTGTAGAACACAATTGTCTTCTGTATATATCTTATGAATACTTTCAGTTTCCATGAATTGAACTCAATGCTTACTGTCTACCTTGCTCTTGCGTTTCTTAATAACTTTTATGTACTCTATTTTGATCTCTGCCACCTTCATGCAGGTTTTGTTCTGCAGCACAGAGAATGGACGGTCATCATTTGTTAGGCAATTGGAACCTGACTGGCATATTGATTCAAATCCTGAAATTGTCTCTCAATTAGCTGTATGTTGCTATATACATCTCAACTTTATCCCTCAAGTCAAATTCAGACTGACATATGTTACTATCATTATTGTTGTTGAAGCTACAGTATCACAATGCTTAATTTTATCCTCTAACTATTAACAACGAATTATGTTGCAGAGGTTTATCAAGTATCAACTTCATGTATCTCCTTATAAAGCCGAAAGAACTGCTGCAAATGTGTTCAGTGCTCCATCTCTGGAACAGTTCTTTGGATCCATATGACTCTAAAACCACTAAAGATCAAATGTTATTCATAAATGTTTCCTAGTTTGTTCCTACGTGCATCTTGGTTTTCACATTCACCACAAGTTTTTTTTTCAGTTTTTCTAGATGTATGAGAACAAAGTTAGTTTTTTGTTGAATATTTAAGGTTCTCACTCTAGTTAGGTGGAATACCTTGAGTTATGAAGATGCTTTGAAGAAGTTTATTTTTTTTTTCTTTGGTTTGAAATTTGTGCCTTACATTGTATCCCATCCAGACATTTTAAACTGGCAAGGCGGCAAGTTTTACTGGATGTTTGTATTTTATCTTGTTTCATTACGAGATACCATCATGAATCATATCCCTAATTGTCCTCCAACTATCAAAGTGGCTGTGAAAGATGTTTGTTCATTCTTGATTGTGTAAACTTTGGTCTATATTCATAGTTGGTAACAAGAACAAACCTCATGACCAATAAAAATCAATAGCGTGGCTCAAATAACACTATACTTTATTTGGTATCATTAAAATGAACTACACTGGCCAATGAAAATACATAGTTTATGAAGTTAATCTTTAAACTGTTTATTTCAATATTAACGTTAGTCAAAAGAAATCTTAAATTTAAGTATAAAGTGGTCTTGATTGGGTCCAATTTGCTAAGACATGTGGAATCTTACAAACGAGTTTATTTGTATAATTTCATTATTACTTTTACGATGAAAATAGAGGGAATCCTACTATAATAAAATTAAAATAACGTGGAGATTGATATTTCACCAGTTTAAAATGATCTATTCAAATCAATTTGTAGGATTTTTTTTTTGTTCGGACGGGAAGAACATAACTCATTTAAACTCGTGGGTGATGAATATATGACAATCCTTCTTCATCTTCTCAGCTGCACTTCATATTCAAAAGATTTTGATAGTGCATATAGTCAAAAGGTTAGAGACATTTAAGGACATTTACTACAATAGTTGAACACTAGCTTAACATTGTTTCATTAACACATTAACATATTGGCATGATTTTTGTCGATGAGCATAAGTTTTTTTTGTGGAATCTTCTTAAAAATGATATCTATGAGTTGCAGTATGTTGTGTCAATCTAGAATATATATATTTTTATTTCTACAATTTAGAATGCACATATAATTTTCTTTATTTCAAATTCTACAACTTAATGCACAAAATCATAATGTTAACTTTCAGATTCTATAATATGAAAAGTCACTGATTCCAAGTTCCAAAATTATAAAATAAAATTCCAGTAAAAAGGAGTAGTTTTGATGTTTTCTAAAGTATAGATATGTGGGAAGAAAACGTGGTATTGAGGAAGAATTTGCGTGTGATTTGTCCTTTGTGTGACTAATGTGATATAGTTTTTATACCCTTTGATATTGTATTGACTTGTTTGTAATATGGTGTTGGTTGGTTACTTAAAATTAATAGTATGAGGGTTTTTTTTTCTCAAACAAGTCTATTGATGAGCACTTTCTTCTAGTAGGATAGGTAGATATGATGGAAACTAGTTTTACGATGAAAATTGGGTTATTAGTAATACTTTAATTATAAAAGTCAAATGGAGATCAACATTATTAGAACTAGCGGAAAGAAACGTATGTGCATCATATTTTTTTTATTATTATATTGTATATTATTATGTGTATTCATATCTTTTAAATATTAAATGTTACTAAATAAAAATAAGATATAAACATTTTTTCTCAAGTTTAACCTACTATTTTAATAATTAAGTTGCAGTAAAAAATATATTAAACAAATTTAAATTTAGAACACAATAAACATAACCAATTTTGATTTGTTGTTAGTAAAATAAAACTAAAAAAGAGAAATATAATAATGAAAACAAAAAAAGAAGAATAATAAGATGATAAACTCCGTAATAAACCTTAAAAAAATATTTATTTTTTAATTCCTTTCCTCCCATCCACAAGAATGTCGTATTCAAAACACATTCATCATCTCCGTAGATGCCCACATCAACAATAATGTCAAGATAACTATGTACCTTAAAGTAATTACGTCACCATTGGTGAATCACTAATTTTGATTTGTTGTTACTAACATAAAACTAAAAAAGAGAAATATAATAATGAAAAAAAAGAATAATAAGATGAGAAACTTTGTAACAAACCTTAAGAAAATATTTATTTTTTAATCACTTTTCCTCCTTCTCTGTAAGAATGTTCGGAACGCATTTATCCTCCCCGTCGATGCCCACATCAGATATCAAGTTAACTCTATACCTTAAAGAAATTAAGGTCATCATTATTGTGAATCACTAATTTCGATTTGTTGTTACTAACATAAAACTAAAAAAAGAAAAATATAGTAATGAAAAAAAAAGAATAAGATGAGAAACTCTATAACAAACCTTAAGAAAATATTTATTTTCTAATTCCTTTTCTCTCTCCGCAAGAATGTCATATTCATAACGCATTCATCATCCTCATCATCGATGCCCACATCAACAATGGTGTCAAGATAACTGTTATATCCTAAAGTTTTGGGATTTTATTAATATTATTGTTGGGTTGTTAAGATTTAATTACTAGATATTGAGATTTAATTAGTTAGGATTTAATTAGTTGAGATTTAATTAGTTGAGATTTAATTAGTAGTTTCTATCATTTCTCATTTATCTTTAGTGGGAATTTAATTAGCATAACTTATCTCTATCATTTGTAATCTTTAGTACTCTATAAATAGAGTATTGAACTATTATTTGAGATATGAATAAATATATGCCCTTGTTTCTTTTTCTCAATTCTCTATCATATTCTCTATCATTATTCTTGTTATTGGTATAATCGGAAGCCACCTAGGTTCCCTTTGTCCAAAGCCTAATCGTTCTTCGAAATCTCTTACGAGAGGACCTAGACGCTTCTACACACGATCATTCATATCAATTGGTATCAGCTAGGACCTTCCAGTACTTTCAATGGCTAGGACCTTCCAGTACTTTCAATGGCAGATTCAACCCACTTCACTCAAGCGGCTAAGGAGATGGAAGATCGAATCTCCCAAAGGATGGATAATAGGTTTCTGGAACTCGCGTATACGTTGAAGGAAACCTTGACTCTTTCTATGAAAGACACCATGCAGGAATTACTTACTCAATCTCGAGGAGAAGGGCCTCATGGCCTCTCCAATGACAATATGGGGTTTGGTGCAATTGGCGATGATCCCATGGTTGAGTTGTTGCGCCTACGACAAAAGACTTCCGTTGATGCCTATCATGAAGAGTTCAATTCAATCATTACAAGATTGAAGTTATCTGATGATCATATTCTAAGGTGCTTCCTTGGTGGATTAAAGAAAGAAATTCAGATGATGGTAAGAATGTTCCGACCTAAGTCTCTACAACATGCGTTTACCTTGGCTAGGACGTATGAAGGAACTAATTCAAGCAATTCGATGGCCAATATTCAATGCGGCCCCTAAACCCAAACCAACACACCACTTACCACCGGAGTTCATAGCAGAACGTAGAGACCTTCATTATTTTTGTGCTGAACCCTACTCAATGGAGCATAGTAGGGTACACAAGAAATTACAGCTTCACATCATGGAGATGGAGGAAGATGACTCACATGATAGTCCTCCCAGTGATGTGTTTCTATCATTTCTCATTTATCTATAGTGGGAATTTAATTAGCATAACTTATCTCTATCATTTGTAATCTTTAGTACTCTATAAATAGAGTATTAAACTATTATTTGATATATGAATAAATATATGCCCTTGTTTTCTTTTCTCAATTCTCTATCATATTCTCTATCATTATTCTTGTTATTGGTATAATCGGAAGCCATCCAGGGGTTCCCTTTGTCCAAAGCCTAATCGTTCGAAATCTCTTACGACACGATCATTCATATCAATAACTCTGTACCTGTGCAATCTGAATGCTCTGTATTCTGCCTTCAGTGTACGAAAATGAAAAGCAAGAGTAAAAAAATAAAAATGAGTAACATTAACAATTAAACCACCAAGAAAAGAAGACTCACTTATAGAGACTAACGTGGGGGGTGCATGCTCTTCTTCTTACTCTTATCTAAAAGAATGAATCTTTTTATCTAATGGAAGTGATATGAACTAAAGAGATAAAGTGAGAAAGAGGGAGGAGAGAAAAATGATAATAAAAATTCCAAATATAAATTCAAATTGAAAAGTAACTGTGAGTGAAAACTGAAGAAATAAAGATATATTTCAAAAAACTAAATTCAAAACTGTTTTACGTTAAAAAAAAACTCCATTCTGATAACTGTTTTAATATTTACAAAATTACAAAATAACTAAAAATAAAATAATTTTTTTTTACATAAAAAATAGTTATGGAGGAATCTTCATTATATATAAATATAGATGCTCCCAAATATTTAGATTTTTCTATTTTTAAAATGCCTGTGACTCTTTCGTAACAAAATTTAAAAAAAAAAAGATATCAAAACTTAACAAAATATACTTTGCACTCTTTCAAATTATATTAGTTAGTTTATAATTAGTCCTTAAACTTGTTGAGCGTGATATATAAGAGTGTGAATTAACCATATTGGTAGTGTTAGTATACACAATAACAATAAATAAGTACTTTCACACTACTAAACACGTGTTTACACTGTTTTTGACTAGCTTCAAATATGTATATCTTTTATTATTTATGCCTTAAAAGTGCATTGCAATGAAGCTACATAGTGTACAACAAAAGCATTTGCTAAATCTTATCTTTGATTTCATGAAAGTAATCACCTTTTCTATATAAAAAAAAAAAAACTCAAACCATTGCATCATATTTACAATTTAAATATATAATTTGGATATCTCTAATAATTTGCCCAGAAACATGAAAAAGAAAACCTTTTATTAAATAAGTAAAACATACTTATTTATATTTGTTCTCGTACTGTCAATATAGTCTCACATCGTTCAGAGTCGAGGTTAATAACAATTTAAATACACATTTCTCCTTTAACTCACTCAAGGACAAAATCATAATAAAACATCGATATTCAAAATAAACAATATATCGAATGTAATGATTGATTTAACAGACATAATTGTGACCAATAAATAAAAAAATAGTGTAAAAATTGTTACGATGAAATAAATACTTTAAAAGAAAAAATACAATAATTTGGACTACTTTATAGAAGAAGTCTCACTGAGATTGATTTGAAAATATTTTTCTATCATACATAATACTCAGTTCTTTCATTCGCCCTTTTTACTTTCAATTTAGTTCTTTACTTATATCAATTTTTTTTTAAGACTTCGATATGGTCGCATGACATTGTCAAAGAATTTACCTAAAATATACGAATCAAATTAAAAACAAATGTAAAGTATGAAAAACTAAACAAATCAGTATATTAAAGAATATAAAAATCATAGTGCTTCTTGTTCCTGCACATAATATTTATTTGCAACATAATTTTGGCATTGAAAACAAACACAGCAATAATTAAATTAAAACCTTCTGGTGTTATTGTTATTGGTGGTACCATGTTGTTTTTGAGCGCCGTCATGTGTTTGTGACCCTTTTGTGCTGCTGACATCAAACTCATTCTCACTCTCACTCTCTTCCAGCCTTCAATGGAACCCATTTGCCCTATTGGGTTGCCGTGTGCCTCTGAAATCTCTGCTCTCCTCTCTCCTCCCTCAGCACTTCAAATACAGGTAATGTCTTCATTCATTTATGAGATCCCTTTCTCAACTCTCTTCATTTTGTTCTGCTCTTGATTCAGGAATATTATCACAACCTTTTGTCTTCAAGAGGGTGCACTGGTATCTCAGTCAAACAGGATGGCCACTTCGGAAAAGGTTTTTTCTTTCCAATGATTTGAGGAGCGTGCATTTCTATTATGTTTGCATTAAAAGCTGTTAAATTTATATATACTTCTTTCAATTTGTCTTATGAGTTGATGTTGTATGCAAGTTTTACGCTATGAAGTATAACCCATTCAGAAATAATTGTTCATGTGACTTTTAAGGTAGTTATTGGAAAAAAAAATCAACAAAAACGATTTGTGATTCAATGACCATGTAAATTTTTATTCTTGTTTTAATATGTTTTATATTGTGTGCTTCTTCTGCAATTGGAGGACTGCAGGTGTTTATGCAGACATGGACTTCAAAGAGGGAGAACTTGTTCTGAAGGATCCCATGTTCGTAGGGGTTCAACATTCCCTCAACAAGGTTTGTTTTATTTTCACTATTTCTGCTCTTGTTTAGCCATATATTAAAGATGTTTCTATCTCTTATTTTCTACCATGCTTTGCAGATTGATTGTTTGGTCTGTAGTTTCTGCTTTCGTTTTATTGGCTCCATTGAACTTCAAATAGGAAGGAGGCTTTACATGAAGCAAATAAGGGCCAATGAGAGTCATGGATGTGATGTCGGAAACTCTTCACAACACTTTCACGGAATGGATTCGTCTGATGAAGAAGAGAACACTCAGCAATGTACTTCTGGGATTTCCAAAACTAAGGTTCCTCTCCCTGAAGGTGTTGTGGAATCATTAATGAATGGTAAATTGGTGTTGCCTTACTCCGAGAAGTTCTCCTTGTTGCCAGCTGTGCCATGCCCTGGTGGATGTGAAGAAGCTTACTATTGCAGGTAAGACTATGGTTGCTTGAAGAAGAAAAAATAGAGTATATACAATGATTTTATTTTGTCAAAGCTTACTGCCAAGCCAAGCAGCAGGAATAAATGATTAATGTGAAAACTTGTTAAAATTTCTTCTCATGTAATTATTTAAGAGTAAAATTGATTGAAGATTTGATAGTTTGACACTTTGCTACTTTACAGAGACCACTTACCAGTAAACCTCCTGTATATATATACTCTAAAGCAAGTATATAATAAGAAAGCTACTTAGAGCATTGATTTTGATACATCTTTTGTGTGGGATTGTATTAACTCAAGAGTAAGCACGCTGAATTATGTATTTATTATTGAAACAATTTGTCATTAGGCCACATTTACCATTCAAGACACAGTACATGGTTTCCCCCAAACAAGGAGTCTCCTCCTTCTGCATTCAGCAATTAGTAAAATTGCCCAATAAATAACCTCCCCCAAGCTCCATACACTTAAAGCATCACACTATCTGTCATACCATTCTATAACTGTCTAAATAACTGCATAAATTCAGAAATAGTTCACACACAAAATTTACTTGTGCATATCTGCCTAAATAATTGTCTACATAACTACATAAAGACAAGTACTGCACTAACACTAACGATTCTGGCCTACTGAGCCTCAGACAACTATTTATCCATTCTCACAAACTTTTCAAGGTCCATTAGATTGAAAAATGAAAAAGACTTGGACTCCTTAAAGATTTGCACAATGTTTTATGTGCCCAATTTTACAAACAGCACAATATCGCTCTATTCATGTGAACTTTAAAAGATTTCCCACGCGATGGCTTTTCTTAACTTTAACTTCCTGTGGTTACTGTGATATCTGTTGTGCACATCAGTCTTTTCGCGTTTTGAAGTATGATATAATCTCTTCTGATGGCGTAGTCAATACCTGTAGCATGTCATGTGCAGAGGCTGATTGGGAATCCTCCCATTTGCTACTCTGTACTGGTGAGAGTTCTGATCCAGCTCGTAGAGAGGCACTCCTTAAATTCATCAAACATGCTAATGGTAAGACTCCTATTGGGGTGAATAATTTTAAACATTCTAAATTTGTTCTGATCCTTTTTTCTTTTTTTTTTCTTTTCTTGCTTATTTATATCTTTCCTTTTTCTACCAGAAACAAATGACATATTCATCCTTGCTGCCAAGGTGAGGTTTAATTTTTCTCAGAATTTCTTGTGTTGAATGCTGCTTGAAAAATGCACACCCACATGTATGATATTTATGCACATATATTTGACAACAATACCGGGTATTATTGTCATTAGAGTTCAACAAGGATTAGTACGTACTATTTAGTAAATGCCAACACATCTATCAAATCAAACAGAAAAACATTCTTGTGAAAATTTTACTTTCATGAGACAGTGCTTCCTCAAAATCTTGTGCTCCCTTTATCTAATATTTTACATATATCTTTTTGTTCTCTGTAATCCGGTCTTTAATTTGACATTATACAGACTTGTGTATTTTTAGATGCTCAACTTATGAAATAAGCTATTTTCATCAGTCTTGCATAAGTTTTCTATATTTATCTGACGCCTTGTTGGATTTTGTGACTAGGCTATTTCTTCAACCATATTAAGGTATCGCAAGTTAAAAGCAGTCAGTCTTGAAAAACAAGTGAAACATGATACATCCTGTGCTTCAAACGACCTTAGTTTATCTTTTCTTTTGGAAGCTTGGAGGCCTATATCGATGGGACACAAGAAAAGGTAACTTACTAACTTTACATTTCTTTCTACATGAGGCCTTAATACAGAAGCTAATGCTTTCCTGATGCATCATTAAAATTTGAGGAAAGTATTTGACATATATGCATGATACCTGGCATACACTGCACCATGGTTTCAAGTAATAAATTTTTAAAATATTTGTAATATATATTTTACATCGCATATTCATGTGTTGTAGGATTGTTGAAATTGTGTATGCATCACATCTTCATTGAGTTGAGCCGGAGAAAATCATAGATATTTTATTTTCTGTTCTCTAGTTAAATTAGAGAGTGAAATATGTCCTTTGTAAAACTTTGATTTGCTATCACTGTTTCATGCAAGTATAGTTCTCATTCCAACAAACCACCTTGTAAAACTGATCTAATAATATATCAACCTCATTGTTCAAAAGAATAATTTAATCTTCCTGTTCCATTTGATGTTGATAATTGTAGTAGGATTTTATTTGAACTCTGGATGACAAGTCACTTCGAAGTATTTGTAGGTGGTGGGACTGTATTGCTTTGCCAGATGATGTGGATTCTTCTGACGAACCTTCATTCAGGCTGCAAATCAAAGAGTTGGCATTTGAGGTGAGATTCTTCAGAGTGCATGGTAGGAAATGATATATTCCTTGATTTTATGCTTATTGTATAATTAATTTTATGCATTTTAATTTGATGTTTCAGTCTCTGCAACTTCTTAAGGCAGCCATATTTGACAAGGAATGTGAGCCATGTATCCTTACGCATACTGATTTTGTGATGTATTCTTTATGTGTATGCCCAGTCAGTGACACAGTTTCATTTTTTTCTGAAACTTTAGCTCTAAACGGCTAAATCCTTGACGCTTTCCAGTATTCTCCCTTGAAATCTATGGGCATATCATCGGCATGTTTGAGCTGAATAATCTGTAAGAGCTTACCATATGGAGCTTTGTTTTAGTTCCATTCTTCCTACCCATATTTTATGTCTTGTTTGGTTCCATTAAAACAATACTTGAATATTGCATTATAGCCGTCATTGAAGTAAACTGAGCACTGGAATTGTAATTTAAATTTTAGATCATACTGATATAATCATGAGTTTATATTGCCAGTGATTTGGTTGTGGCTTCTCCGGTGGAGGATTACTTTTTATACATTGATGATCTGACACATCCTAACAAGGTTTGGCTTTATTTCTCCGTGCTTTTCTACATCATCTAAAAAAGAATTAGTTCTTTTACTCTTTTTCTGACATTAATGGCAGGAAGAGGCTGAGAAAATTACACAACCGATTCTGGATGCACTTGGTGAAGACTATTCTATTTGTTGCGAAGGTACTAATTTTATCATAATACTTCCAATGAACAGGATCTATGAGAGAAGGAATAGGTTTGAAGCAAGGAAAGAATAGGCATTATTCAATACAACTGAACATTAACTGTTGCTTAGGTAACTAACCAAAGGGTAGGATGTTATAAAAAGGAAGGGAATCCAAGAGAGGAGTGTAGCTTGTCTTTTCGGGGTCTCTCAAGTACCCTGAGAATGTATCATTTAAAAATATAGAGCAATTTCAATTCTGTGTATCATTTTCCTTCTCATTGGTCTATATCCTCATTCATTTTGATCTTTAATTTCAAATGTTGAGTGATAAATCTAAATAGTTGTTTACTTTTATTTTAGGGACTGCATTTTTTCCTTTGCAAAGCTGCATGAACCATTCCTGTTGTCCTAATGCCAAAGCTTTCAAAAGAGATGAGGTACGTGGGGGCAAAACGATCTTTATTTTATTTACTGTTTGATTTGGTTTAAGTTGATTGCATTGCATTCTTGACTTCATCTGATGTCAGAAATTATGATTAGAGTAATTTTTTGGACCTTATATATCTATTATCATGATTCTGTTTTAGTTTTAACATGCAAAAGAAAATGAGAATTCCCTTTATACATGTGTCTGCCATGTCTGTTTACAAAATCCCCTAGCTCTTTGATGGGTTGAAGTTCTCCTTTCATGCTTGTTGCGTTAGTTAAGCATGTTGGTTTTTCATACTATTGAAAATTGCGTGCACAATATTGTTTAGATGTCTCACATAACCCAAGAATATGGCTAAATTACTCATCAAACTAGGACAATTCTCCTTCACGGAGTTGACTTTTATGAGATAGTTAGTTAGTCATGGTCAGTTTCTAATATTAATCTTATTATAACAATTACTTAACAACTTAGGTTCAGGCTTCAGAGCAAACTATCAGCTACTTGTTTGTTGTTTGTGCCATTATTAAATTCATCTTTATTTCTCTTTACTGGATTCAACATGTTTTCTTGTACTTCTCATTTCATTAGCCCGTGGTGATTTTGTTCTTACCTCGAAAAAATACAGGGCATTTTTTCTTACCTATGCTGTATTTTTGTTTGTGACTTTAAATAAAGATTTATCTTTAAAACCTTACATATTGTGCATGCAGGATAAAGATGGCCAAGCAACAATAATTGCACAGAGGTCCATTTGTAAAGGAGAAGAGGTTGCTGTATACTTAATACCAATATCTAACAGTTTAATAACTTTTAACAAAATATTTTAATGCAAATTTGGTTTTTTATACTACCCAAATGACAAGGATGTTTATGATACCTAGCTAGAAAAAGAGACAGCATATCTGGAATTTTACCACATTAAATTTATAATTTTTTGTATATATTGCCATGTTCAACTAGTTAACACATGGAAGGGACTTGCAGATAACCATATCATATGTTGATGAGGACCTTCCATTTGAAGAGAGGCAGGCATCCCTTGCAGATTATGGTTTCAGATGCAGGTGTTCAAAGTGCATTGAAGAAGAGTCATAATTTTGGAACTATACTTACTCAGAATCCTTAACTGTGATTAAGTTTATATGCTTAAGAAAAGAGGAGGAATGTTATTGAAAGGGGACAATTGTTAGGGGATTTTTCTCATTGTCTTGAAATTTGAGTCCTTTCAAATAATAGGTCCACAGTTGCCTGCATCTATAGAAACAATTGGAATTTGTTGGCAGAAAGATAGATACTTTTTAAAAAATTATACAGAACATGTCTCTATCACAAGATTAAACAATGATTTCTTCACTGGCTTCTGCCTTTACATGCTGGCAGGGTCGAAGGGTTCTGCATTTAGAAAAATTCTATGAATAACTTTTGTTAAAACTTGTGGCTACTATTTGCTATGTTCTAAAAAATATGAAGGATTGTTAACAGGAATATGATTTACACGCTGATTATATGAATATTATTTTAATTAATTGTGACTGAAAATAATTCAGATATTGCTTTTGAAAAGTTCTAAGTTCTTGATTATTAAGTGAGAATTTTTTAAAATATAAACGAGCGTTAAACAATATAATAATGTATTATAAAAATATATTAAAATATCTTCACGTTTTAAAATTGAAACTTTAATTTATAATATAAGAATTAATTATACTAATATCATAGTAATGTTCACATCTCCCTTTTCTTTTTATCTTACCTTTAAGAATTATTGCTTAACAAAGTTTGTTTTTCTTTTGCTTAAAAACATTTTAGTTCATTCACCAAATGAAAAATGTTATTAATCAATAATCAATTAATCGATAGCCAAGCAAAATTTCTGAACCAGAATAAATAATTTTCATAAAATACATCTTCACAAGTATATTGGATTGGGTTGCTTTTGCTTTGGATTATTCTTTCACATTCCTTGTTTGCATACTTTGGAATAAATAAATAAACAATCATCTTCAATAAAAAGAAAAATTGCATTGAATTGACAATTACAGTGAAAAAAATACATCAGTAAAAAAAGACTACACAAAAATACATTAACTCTGCTCTGTGCAGGAGAAGAAATCCCCTCTAAATTCTCCTGCTTATTAGAAGAGCATGATTTACCAGCAAAGTTGGAGATAAGAATGACAATGAACCCACTTATTCCAACACACGTAAAAGTACAACAATCATGTCATAAGGGGTCTTTTATCTGTAGACACCACATGGCATAGCACAAATAACCAAACCCAAAAATAAATTAACAAGATTTACCAGGATTGATCCATGAACAAGACAAGATTCCTAGCTATTTACAAATGCACAATGCTTTCTGATCTCTCCTTCTGTCCCTGTCTTCACCTTAATTCTTCCCATTTTCTCAATGGAGTCGGCAAACTCAGCAAAGAAATTTTCAAGTGACCCTTGAAGCAATTCGATGATTTGAGATTTAGTAACTTCATTATTCAGCAATGCAGCATCTGACTCGAATAGTCCCCTTCTCTTAATCACTTGTCTGTAGTAGTCAAGGTCAAAGGTCTTGCGGCTTCCAGGGTCCATCTCAATCTTTGTGGTGTTCAACTTATTGATGTCATTGCACTTGAAGGTTTTCAGATTTTCAGCATATTCACTGTCCAGTGAGGGGTCTTGATCACCCTTGCCAGTAAAGTTGAACAGGCGGTTCGATAATGATGAGCAATGAGCTACACCAATTGTGTGAGCACCTGAAACAAATTGAACTCTTGGTGATTAAGTACAAGCACAATGCACAAGTCATTCCAATTTGTTGGTTTTTATAGGGGCACAAAATTCAGATACTAACAGCATTCTAGGCTTAAAAAACAAACTACTAATATCTTTTAAGTCTAAATGATAAGAACAAGACCCTTATCTGTCTTTATTCAAGCAACGTTCTGAAGATTTGAAACATAATTAACAAATTCCTAAAAACTAAACCATCCATTCACATATTTTGTTATATTTCAACAATAATGCTGAGGAAATTGTTTAATAAATAGTACCAGAGAGCAGGACCAAGTCCTTCAAATCAAGTCCTTGGTTGTCAAAGAGTGTTTGCAGGGTGGTGATATTGTCAAATGGAGCAGGAATGTTATTTCTGGCTTCCTCCAAGATAGAGACGACCCCATCCCTTCGACCTGTTGGAACTTTCCAGAAGGGTCCACCCTGAAAGCCCATGTCAGTAATGGCACAAACCAATGAATGAGTCATTTTTGTTATCAAAATGATAGTGTCAAGAAAAAGATGAAGCAGAAGTCTTTGGTGCTTATACTTCAGCTTTTCTTGATAGAAATTGAGCACTTACTGTGGCTACAATAGTATCTCTGGCCGTCAAAGTTAGAATATCAGCACAAGAGACCACGCCAGGGCATTCAGCCTCAACAAGGCTCTTTATTCTGTCAATGAAGTCAAATCCTCTGACTGTGAGATTTGGAGGAGCATCCTTTTCAGCCTGATTGCTTGTTGAGTTCAGAAGCACTGATCCATCACATCCCTGAAATGCTTCATGTTAGTTAGCTACTTCACCCAACATAGTACATTCTAAAGTAAAAATGAAAGGAGCTTAAAGCATAACTGAACCACATACCCTAACGAAACAATCATGGAAGTGCATTCTGATTAATGCAGCTGCTAGGGAAGGAGCATTGTGGATATGCTCATGAACAAACTTCAAGATGATTTTCTCAGCTTTTGGGCAGCTCTTAGCATAAAATCCTAACTGAAGTTGAGCATGAGTTGATGCAACTAGTGCTAAGAGGCAAAGACTCAAAAACCTGAAGTGACTTCCCATTTTCAGGTAGTTAGCAGAAATCCAAGAAGCTTAGTGACTAAATATGATATGAACAATATAACACTCAGATGCTTCTTGAAAGAGGAAATTGCATTTCTCTCTGCTGCTGTTTCCACAACAGTGGCCAGTGATTTATAGTCCTTAAGGTTAGGTTACAAGAAATGTGACAAATCATTGACATGGTCCATGAAGCTAACTAACATGTGCCATAAGGTGATGCTACATGCACTTTACCATCCATTTGCATGTAATAATTGTATCTTGTCTAATAAAATAATGATTAGTTGGATGCACCCTTATAGGACAAACATAGCGAGTTCTCATAGTTGAAAATCTGATTACTTCAGCACACGTCAATTTGATTTTAGTTGGTAATTTAAAAGACAATGATTCTTCATACGTTCTTCAAGCTTAGGATGCCATACCAATTCTTCCTCTTTCAACAGTAATTTGTTGCTTTAATCTGCTTGTAAGGCAAGATTAATTTGTATAAAATGTTCTTACATAACAGAAAATTACCTTGTTCGTAATAAAATAGTCAAATCTTAGTGTAAAAACAATGTATATAGATTAAATAGACTGAACAGTATGTGATGGTTTAACATATATTATCAAGTATCTGTCGAATATCTCAGTGAGGAAATTTAAGAATAAACAAAAAAAACTTACCTGCTCCTATATACTATTAGTTCATTACTTTAGTTGTTTTGAGCCAGCCATTGTTCAATTAAATTAACGATGGCTACCTGCTGCCACCTATGTGCCATGACGTGCATGTGAATTATATAGTGATTTGTAGAAAAAAAAATTGATGATCAAAATCTCATTATGGTCATAAACATACGTTAAATACGTAATAATACAAAGATAGAGACAAACATTTTCGGTAAACCCTTTTGTATTTAGAGAGATCAGAGTGGTTCCCACGTGCTACTTTCGGGTAGTGTAACAATAAACCAGTGAAGAACTGTTTAATGAACAGGTTTTCAGTTCTTCTTTTGTGTAGTAAAGTAGAAACATTCGTTTAATTTACATTTCCCAGTTAATAATACCAAGAACTTAAGATTGCTGTTACCTCACGGCAAGTGTAGGAGAAGTTCGATATCAGCATTATTATTGTGGTGACCCCAAATCAAAATTACCATATGGAACACAATCATGATGACTAACAAATTAAAGTTGCATAGAATTTGACTTCGGTCAAATTTCAAATGGGTATAAAGAATGAAGATATGAAGGCATTTAAGTTGAAGTAAATTTGAGGTTTTTTCACCAAAGTGTTTTTTTTTTAAAAAAATTATGATTTTGGGTAAAAAAAAATTACAAAAATGAGTAAGTTGTATTTATAAAATACGACTTTATAGTGAAAGTCGTATCCCATGAGTACGACTTTAGGATGACTTATACTCTAAAATTATATTCATTAGATACAATTTTTACTTAAAATTGTATTTTTAATATACGACTTACTCATTGTAACAAAATAAATTATCCAAATTCATAATTTTAGAAAAAAAAATACACTATAAAAATAGGAATGTGAAAGAAATGAATTTCAAAATTATTTAGAACTTGTATTATTAGAATATTTTTTAAAAGATATTTAAAAATAAATTTGATTATATTGATGAAGTTGATTTTATGATATTTTCAATCAAGCGAGTCAATTCTCTCTAAAGCAAAAATAACCCTAAATTCCAATTCATAATTTTAAGAAAAAAATACATTATAAAAATTTGATTTTGACTTGGGTCAAATTTCAAAAATATGTAAAAATTGAAGAGATAAATGAAGTTTTTTCACTAAAATAGTATTTTTTTTCAATAATTATGATTTTTGGTAAAAAAAATTTAAAAGATAGATAAATCGTACCTTTTGAATACATATTATAGTGGAAATTGTACTTCATATATACAATTTTGGAACGACTTTCAATCTAAAATCACATCTTTGAAATACAATTTATCGGTTCTTGTGAAAAAGAATTATCCAAAATCATAATTTTAAAAAAAAATTAGACTACTTTATTTCAAAAATTTGAATTTGTTTGAAATAAGTGCACTTAACCTTAGTGCAGTGGGGTCGTTTCATGTCATACATAGTCCCACTTTGCATAAAGCAAGTATGTTAGTTAATTTAAAGCAGATTCCAGATCATGTGCACATCGAACCATGCTTTGCTGAAAAGTAAAACCTAGAAACCCCTAAATCATGCTAACTTTTTTTATCAACCACGTTTTCTGTATTTCCTCTATAAATTAATGACAGCTCTTCTGTCCATAAGAAAATTTAAAGTTGTAGAAAAACAAAGATTAATTCGTTAAGCCAGGGTTTTCAATGAGTTGTTGGTCGATAATAGCTTCTAATCTGATTTCTTTTAAAACTGGTACAATATTCAGGATTTTAATTTAAGGCCTTTAATAGCTTCAAGTAGTGCATAGAATACACTCAAATTTTGACTAAAATATATTACATAATAAAATTTAATGTTATATTATAATTTTATTTTTAATTATATGAGATTTCTAAGGCATTTTCTAATTATATCAAACCTGACAATCAAAAGGACGAATAATAATTCATACAATTGGTCCAAATCTTGATTAAAATATGGTTTTAATAACTCTTATAAATTAGAGTTTATAAGAAAATAGAGTAAGCAAAATGGAATCAAATCATCTTGTTCCCAATAAAATATCAAAGATAACCCAAAATCATAATGCACCAACAAAGTTGACAATTCACTTTTAAAAACAACCAATAACTGTAATAAGATTTATAATCATTAGTTTTAGTATTTCTTCTCTTATTTTTAGAAGTATTTAATCATTAACTAATAGTAGAAGAATAATTGTTTTTTTATTGACTGAGCATGAAAAGGTGTCGGCAGGAGGTGAAGACACCAATGTCGTTGTGGTGTTGTGCAATGTCTGTCTGTTCTCAAATATTATATTATCTGCTGAGATATCCTTTCAAGTTCTGTAAATATTTAGAACTATTATAGATTCAGATTCAGACAATTTACATATATTCCTAAATAAAAGAACTGTCAATTTGTGGATCATCAAATTGTCACCATTGGGGGCAAATTTTTCCTAACACTTAATGTATATGTATATTTTCAAGGGAGCCAAGTAAGTGTTTGTATTTTTTTTAGCAGAAAAATGTTTGTATAATACATCAAATAACTCACTAACTTCTATAATTTGTTTAATTACACTTTTATTCTGTTATTTAAATTATATGACTTTATTTATCTACATCTAATTTTTATTATTAATAAAAAAATTTAATTAATTTTTAAAATAATATATAATTAGTCAATACATTACAATAAAATTATTAAATAAAAACTAAATTTAGTAAAAAATATATATTTAGTCATTGTATTGACTAAATTATATATTATTTGAGTTGAGAGACTGGATAAATTATTTGTATATAAAATAGTTTCTATTATTCTTGGAACCAGGAGTTCTTTATGGTTGGGATAAATTCATTTGATCTTCGTCTATTCCGCCTTCCAAAACTCTAGTATTCTGAAAAAAATTTCATTAACGACTTCCTACATATCAACATATTCAAAATAAAGGTTTGCATATATGTTTTGTGTGTACACTTTGTGAAAAGCATGAGAAATCTATTTAACATTTATTTTTTGAATGTTCTAATTCTTGGAACCAAGAGTTCTCTGTGGTTGGGATAAATCCATTTGGTCTTTATCTATTCCGTCCTCCAAAACTCTAGTACTCTGGAAAGTTTCTCATGGGCGGCTTCCTACGTATCAACATATTCAGAATAAAAGTTTGCATATATGTTCTATGTGTATGCTTTGTGAAAAGCATGATGAATCTATTCAGGATTTATTTTTTGAATGTTCTAATGCTTTGCATATTTGGAGTTGTGTTCGACAGATTTTTCTTACTTCTCATCTTTTTAATAAAGATGATCTTCTTTCTTTTATTAAGAGTGATGGTAGTCCTTTGGTTAAATTAATTAAGCTTGTTGTGATAACTTTTTCTATTTGGATGACATGATGAACGAGGAACTATGCTAGATTTCATTATAAAATTGAGGTTTCTAAGGCTATTTCGATAATTAAAGATTTAACTTGTCTAGTGGTAAATTCGTCTAAAGCTTCAATGAAGAATGATATGTTGGATTTCAATGTGATTAAGTTTTTTGGTATTAATACTCGTAGTGGTAAAGTTCTTCGTCCTCTTCCTGTTAGATGGGAGTTTCCTTCACCCGACTGGGTTAAAATTAACATCGATGGGGCTGCTAGGGGTATCATGGTCTTGCTACTTATGGAGGTATTTTCCCTAGGAGTATGAGTGAGTTTATTGGTGTTTTCTCTACATTTCTTGAAGTTCAGACTGCTATGGTTGTTGAGTTTTATGGAGTTACATGTTATGGAAGAAGCTCAAAAGATGGGGTTTACTAATGTCTGGCTTGAAAGTGATTTTTCCTTGGTTTCTACTGCGTTTGTTGCTAGGACTAATGTTCTGTGAATGCTTCGTAATCGATGAAATACTTTTCTTAATTATTGTGGGAAAATTAGGTTTAGGGTTACTCAAATTTTTCATGAAGGAAATACGTGTGCTGATAAGTTGACTTATTTAGGATTTATTCATAGAGAATCATTTCATTGGTATAAGAGGCTTCCATCTAGTGTATTCTTATAATTCTTTATGAATAGGTATAGTCTACTTATGTATCATTTTTGTTAACATATGAGTTTTGACCTAGTATTCCATATTTTTGTATTTTTTATAATAATACTTTTTTCATGTGATGGCATATGATTATTGTTACTTGAGGTGTTAGCCTAGCTGAGATGTCAAGTTACATTGATGTCTAACATAAAAACTTTATAAAAAAGAATAGTTTATACTATTATTAAATATATAAATTGGTATATAATTAACTTTGATAGTTAAAGCTTTGATAACTAATTAATGCCAATGTTGAAGCTACCAATTGTTTAGATTATAAAGTTGATAGTTAAAACTTTGATAACTAATTAGTTATCAATTAGTAACTTTTTGTTTTTAAAATTGATTTTTATTTAATAATTTTTTTATAGTGATATAGTAACTAATTATTTTTTATCTTTAAAGTTTTATTTAATAATTTTTTTTAAATGTATAAAAAAAATTTAACTTTAAAATAAATTTATTTTTCATTTTCTTTTTCCGGAACTTATTGACAATTTTATTTAAATTTGTTGATTAAATTTATTTATTAACATGTAAATTTAAATTACTTTGGTTAGTTTATGGTATTGACTATTTTCGTTTCTATCCTTAATATTGCAATACATTTCTTCTGTTATATTCTTTTAATTATTTTATATTACCCTTTCTAAATATTTTAACACACTTTTTTATTATTTTAATTTTTAGTAAAACATTTTATATTTATAAAATTTTATTGTAATTTGAAATTAATAAAATACCGAAAAACGTTTTCTGTCTAAAAAATTTAAATTGAATTTATACAATGAATTATATTATAATTTTCACTACAAGAAAAATTTAATTTATCTACGGAAGAATTTCGTAGGTAACAGTCAAAATTCGTAGGTAAATCAGTATTATCCATGGAAAAATAATTTATATGTAATCTGGGTGTAGGTAATTTACCTACGAACAGAGGTGTCTGTGGATAACGCACGCAGTAATTACCCACTAATTTCAGTCCGTAGATAATACTCATCCACTACAGTCTGTAGATAATTCAATATACTTTATATTACAGGACAAAACATCATTAACATTTTATTTTATGATTTTTTGAATTTCTTTTAAGTAACATGTTGACTAGGATGTATCATTTGGAATTTATCTAACTTTTTTATTTTAAAAAAAGCAGTTAAATAATTAAAATTAAAAGTAATAATTTTCAACACTTAAAAGATAAATACAAAATAAATAAATAAAAATAAAAAAAATAAAATAATATATATATATATATATACATATATATATATATATATATATATATATATATATATATATATATATATATATATATTATTAAAATAAAAAAAAAAATAAAAATAAAAAAAA
>Ga0123342_1000899_pt1 | contig 49398 bp, 20 predicted proteins | sample Turbeawhitnodule_FD_89960 | JGI IMG/M metagenome (GOLD analysis project Ga0123342, IMG submission 89960) | Root nodule microbial communities of legume samples collected from Mexico - Turtle bean Mexico white nodule | ecosystem: Host-associated > Plants > Roots > Nodule | place: Mexico: Nepantla...
ATAATATTTAAAATTAATTTATAAAATAATAATAAAATTATAAATAATAATATTAACTGAAATAAATTTTTAAAATAATGATAATAAATGTAAATCAAATAATTTTAATAAATAATAATAATATTATTATTAATTATTTTTATTTGTTTTATTTATATTAAATATTAATAATAATAATAAAAATAAATATAATTATTTATAAATGAAACTTAAAATTATTTTAATTAACTAAAATATGAAAAAAAAGACTAATAATTATTTATTCTTCTTTTATATACAAGGGTAAATTTATAATCTTACAACTTTTACTATTCAAAATAATTTATAATATTCTTACGATCATCCCATCACTCACCAATTTCAATAAACTTTCATCACACATTCATTCTACTATACCTCAATCCAAACAACCTCAACTTTCTTCACACTTTCACTCTCTCACACCTTCAAATTTCCACTCCCCCACACTCTCTAATCCATACAATAGCTGAATGCAATAGCTCTTCCTATTAATATTAAATTTAAGAGGATAATGTAGTAGTACAAAATTTGAATAGTTTACCTATCAAAAATTAAAATCGCTTAAAAAAAGGAAAGCATTGGTGATATATTAAAATACTTTGCTAAACGACTTTAGGTATAACATTGGGATTGAAAGTCCAATGCCCTACGTAGAGAAAGTTCCATCAGTTTTGAATGCAGCTTGTGACTTTTTATTATTAATCATAACATGACCCAATCGTGTCATTAAACAATCTAGATTATTCAACTTTGTAATATTTTATATGGCAATAAAGTTGGTGGAATAAGAATCAGTTATATTATAGGGTTTTTTTTTATGAGAGTGGTGAAATTTTCTCCCCTTTTGATGTTAATTTTTTTAAAAAATTATAAATATAAAGACGTTATGCGACCATGACGAGATATATAAAAATCATATTAATAATAATATATTAAAATTAAATTGTATTAAGATGAGATGACTTATTTTAATTTTGTTATACAGTGAAGTAATTGTGTTACTTTTATATAATTTTATTTTATTTTTATAATAAAATCGTAACGTGTTTATACTAATTTTTTATATTTATAATTTTTAAAAAATAAATTTGGATGAAAAAAAAACAAAAATGACAACTTTCTTAAAAAATAACAGCAAACAAAACCGTAGGAACACATGAAATGAGCAAGTGAAGTAACTATGTGCGCCCATTGAATTGATGCTGTCATATTGTTTGCCAATAGTCAATTCTAAAGTCCGAATATTATCATTTTCTGACATTTTAGCTTCCTTCATTTCCAATTATTAAACTAAAAAAATTATGAACAGGAACACAAACCTTCGAATTGTTCCTCTTTTCAATATTATCTTGGAAAAGTGGTGTATGAGTAGAAAGATACGATACGGGTTGGTGAAGGAAATAATATGATTGCTCAAAATAAAATCATATAATTAACATGTTTATAGATAGGGATATATTCGATTCTACTTTCAGCCAGAAAAAGCTTGCAAAACCACATTAGATTAGACTAGTGCAAACACATTCTGATTGTACATTTTTCTCTTTTATTTAATTTTTTTATGATAAAATTGTAACGTATACATAGAAATAATTTTAGATGAGTTGAAATTGAAAAATAAAAAATAAAGTGCAGAAGTAATTGAAAGTGAAAGTTATTTTTTTTTTTGAAATGTGTGAGAGTATCTTCTATTTATTGTCTTAAAATAAAGAACTAAGGGAAGGGTGGAGAATCATATAAAAACTGTACATTAATATTAATTTAACAAATTAAAAATAATCTTATTTTAAATAATTCATATGAAATGATAAAAATACTTTATTAAATTAATAAAATGAGATATATTAAATAAGGTAGAACCAGAAAAAAATTATTTACACCAAAAAACAGTTATAACGGAAAATCTCCTTTATATATAAGTATAAATTAAAAAGAGTGTTACATAAATTGAATTCACTATTTTTTTTATCTATTTGGTTTGTATATAAATGAATTTAGGTTATTCAGACTATAAATTATAAGGTGTTATTTATATATGAAATAATTATATTTAAAATTTAAATTTAAATTCAATAATATAATGTAATTTAAATTTAAAAAATATTTAACTTTCATTTTTATCTACTTTTTAAATTTTTAAAATTGTTAAAACGAATCAAATTAATATGTTGATCTGATTATTTTTAAATATTTAGCCTGATTTTTACTTAAATTTAAAGTCAACTATTAATTAAAGTAAATTAATCTCTTGTATAAGAGTAATAATTGAACTGAACCATACGATACCGAATTGAACTGCATTATCTTAAAAAAGTTTAATTATTTTAAAGAATAATGGATTTTATCAACTTACCTTTTAGTTAGCTTTTTAAAGACTGAATTTTACTTTTTAATAACATTATTTAATTTGAATTGAACTATAATTTATATTAAAATTATATGGAAAGTATATGATTTAAAATTATATGTTCATTTATAATGGTTCTAACAATTCAAAAAGAGATCAAAGTAAATTAGATTGTTTCAATTCACAAATTCAATTCGGTTAAATAATTATATAGTTTAATTTAATTTCATCAAATCATTCATTACTAAAACGACCACATTCTACATCGATTATTTGAGATTCTTTGATCGATAAATTGTACAAATAAAATAAAAAATGAGTACTTTCTGCACTAATTGTTAATCGATATGAAAAGTGGACATACCATATTGATTGGTTTTCAAAACAATGTAGATTTAATTGCATAAATGTCATTGTGTCGTTTATGACAATAATTTTAATATAACCAATATAATATAGTATTAATTATTTCTCATTTATGCATTTGTAACTTTTAAAGTTCAATTCATCTCTACAATAGTTTAGTTTAATTCATGCTTTTTTTTCTTCCTTCCTTGCTACCTTGATTGTAATTATAAATTCAAATAGATTTATTATTTATTGGCTATTATATTTATACATTGATTTAAAGTCTAAAGTGTTCCAATAATAATAACTTTACTGGTAATTAATAATGTCTTTTATTTCCGACTTTTAAGTCTAGTACTGTTGGATATGAATTCAATATATTAAATTTTGGATAAATTTTTTAAAATAACTTTGTACTTGTTTGAATGAAGTTGTTTTTATAGTACTTTTGCTTAATCGATAATTTTTTTTAAGTGAAAATACAATAAGAAATCGACATTTGTTTTCAGTTTCATCTTTGTTTGAAAAAAAAAATAGTAGGAAATAAGTTTTGTCCTTAATTATATTTTCATTTATTTAAGTGAAGAATTTTTGCTCAAAACAAAAGCTTAAAGTCAACTTTGTTTTGGCTAAGTCAACTTTGTTTTTGGCTAAGTTTTCACTCAAGTGTTACATTTTTTTTTTTAAGTAAAGCAGTTTTAGTTAAAGTGTTTTTTTTATTAATACTTGTACTGTTAAAGTTCTTCGTCATTTTCCTGTTAGATGAAAGTTTATTTCACCACTAGGTTAAAATTAACATTCTGGATGTATTTTTTGTGGGAATATGAGATAATTGATTGGAGCTTTCTCTGCATTTCTTGAAGTTCAAACTGCTCTGGTTGCTCAGTTTTATTGGGTTATACATGCTATTAAAGAAACTCAAAAGATGGAGCTTACTAATGTCTGATTGGGATGTGATTTTGCTTTGGTTTGTTTTACATTTATTGTTAAGACTAATGTTCATTGGATACCTAGTAATCGATGGAATATTTGTTTTAATTATCGTGAGAAAATCAGGTTTAGGATGACTCATATTTTTCGTGAAGGAAATATATGTGCCGATAAGTTGGCTAATTTATGATTTATTCATAGAAAATCTTTTCATTAGTGTAATAGGCTACCATGTAGTTTGTTCTTAGAATTCTTTATGAATAGATATAGTCTATCTATGTATCGTTTTTTTTAACATATAAATCTTGGTTTAGTCTCTCCACATTTTTGTATTTTCTTTTTCTTTTTTTTTAATAATATTTTTTTCCATGTGAAGACAAATGATGGTTATTATTTAAGATGTCAGCATGACTGGAATGTCAAGTTGTATAATAATATTTAACATGAAAGCTTTTATTTAAAAAACAGTTTTAGTTCAAGTTAAAAAAAATAATTTTTTTTCTTTCCTTTTGTCATTCTAATAGATTGAATATGGATGTTAAATATAAATGTCAATAAAATATTGATTGTATATATTTATGCAATGAATTTCATTAAATGTTAGGTTGCGTATTAAATTTGAAATTTTGCATGAGATATAATTCTGTTAATATTGGGTTCACATAGCGAAAATATTAACTTGTTTTCTTTTTGAAGCTCCACTTCTGTTTGTTAGTAATAAAGGCGAAAAAGAATGCCGGAATAAGAAGAAAATTTAAATACATAACATTATTCACGTGCTTTTCCTGAAACATATTAAAGAATAAATATGAAAAATAAATAGAACGTGAAAAATAAAAAAAAGTAGCACTGCGCTTTTAGTCTTTATTTCGAATGATTTTATATGTTATATTAGCTAGCAATTAATCGAAAAAAAAAATAGAAATCATATTAAATTTAAAATTTTACTTATTAGTTTTTTAAAATTTATTATTTTATTTTAATAAATTTTACTTTAAAAATTAATCAAAATAATCTTATTGTTAATTAATCACTTTAAGTTAAATTCGCAGAAGATGTTTTTATTAACTAAATACTTGATTAATTTTTCATACAAAAAACCATTAATAATCAAACGGGTGAATCATGTGTTAAGTCGATTACATCACCAACCATTAAGCTACACCTCTTGTTATTTATGTTATTAATATAATAATAATGATGGTCTCTTTACCACTTAGTAGATATATAGAGAACAACGCGCAATGTAAAACTATTAATATACTCGAACTCTCTCAAATTTAATCACTAATCCTAAAATATAATTTAATATTATTTTCAAAATTTAAATTTCAATATAATCATTTTAAATATCTTGCATTAATTTATCATTTGAAATCTTAATAATATTTTATAGCCATATAATTTATTGTCAACTCTTTCCCAAAAAAACTTTTTATTTCTCTCTTAGATGTGAATTATTCTATATTTCTACCCGTTTACTTGATTCGATTATTTATTTTCCTTATATTATAGATATTTAATTTTAAATATGCTAAAAGAATTATATAAATTAAGAAAGTAATATAATGCATAAGTTATTTTAATTATTCGTACAGTATCAAATTCATGAGATAGAACCTTATTCAAATTGTTGAAGCGAAAGATTAAGGATAATAATGTAAATGGTCATAACTAGTACGTTGAAATTTGTGTATTATTAGTGTCAAACTTTTACGCCATTATTGGTTATTTGTAGGATATAATATAACTAATTTGCTTTTCTATAATCACATATATCGAGATTAGTTATCTTTTATGTTTAAAAATCACAACTCTCAGTTAGAGTTGTTAAAGGAATAAGGTATATGCTGGGTTAACATATATTATTAATTAACTTACACACTAGTGGCTGTGATAAATACATTTCTAAGGACTTACAATTAATTGAATAGTTAATTTAAAAGACAATAAAAAAATTATAATACGCATTAAATTTAAATCTATATTTAACTAATGTATTACTAGAAGATCGAGCATATGCATACACGTATCCATTTAACTAGTCGATTTTTTTAGTTATTCCGTTAAACATCATACAGATTAATTAATACTGTAATTAAGCAAACATTACATAATGATCACATAAAAATTACAATTAGAGATAATTTAATTCAATCGGGCCGCATTAATCCATAACGTCATAAACGAAAAATCACTCCTAAAAGAAAAATAATAAAACTTTCATCCTAAACATATAACACACTCATATTCTTAAAACTTATTAGAAAATCATAATATCATTGCACATCGAAATAGTCAAAAGAACAACAAAATGGAAAACAAAAAATTGAAAAAAATACAACAAATAAGGAAGTTTCATTCCTACAATAGCAACTTGCTTGTAAGAACAACTATTAGATTAATTATGTGTTTGACAAACGCTCACATGATATTGTTTATGCGTTGTTTTAGCTATTCCCCAAACTAATCTATACATATACCCATTTCATGAATAGCAGAAAATATATATTTTTGGTGAAAATTTGTCGTTAGAATTTAATGATCGCACGTTAATTCGCAAACCTAACATAAAATTAAGCATTTACATTATTCCTGACTACATCTATCTAAATATCTACATGACGCAAATGTAGATAATATTTACGTCCAATGATTTGATTCAACATTAAAATACTAATTGATATGCAATAGATATATACCAGTGGGGCATAACTCTAGTGGCTATAATCAAAATTTGAAACCATCGCATTATATAAATTGTTTAAGCCTTTTCCTGCAATCTCATTTCATTAGTAATTTAAAAAAGTGTTCAGCTATTAATTTATAACATAATCAAGACTAGAATGAAAATTGACATTTCACCAATCATATAAGATTCTTCTCGATTAATTTTCTCTTTTTTCTTGATTGTTAAATCACTTCCCCCTTTAACTTAAACTATAGAGAGAGATTTGGTTTACTTTCACTAAAACAAGTATTATTGTAGTGAAAAGTTTTAAGACTTATCTTCGGAAACGTAAGTGCAATTGAAGTGAGTTTTGTCTTTTTTTCTTAATAATTATATATATATAAGCAATGGTGTATGATATCATGTAATTATAATTTTCCTCCAATTTAAGTAAAATGTTTTTTTTCTCCAATTATAATTATAATTTAGTGTATATTTCTGTTTTTGATTATAATTTGATAGAGGTTAATGGATAGATATTACTCAAAGACAGCGAACAAGTACCTTTCTCACCAACTATTACGTTAACCACTAACCTCTTTCTTAACCATGGAATCCACCCACCGACGTTTCCCGTTTCTTGCTCCCTCTTCACATTTTTGTTTTCTTCTCATTCAATCAAACCAAACTTATCCATATTAATTTCACTACACTTTCCAGGCCTTCTCCTCCTCTCACTTTAACTCCACTTTGCTCTCTTCTCATCCAAACACAAAGGATCGACAAAAAACAATACATATGTAACCAAAAAAGAACAAACATTGACATCACCGTCGAACTAAATCCACGAAACCCAAAAACACTATTCATAAATATAGCAAACATCATAAGTGGTGGCCCTTCTTCAAAAACAGTAGACACCTAAAATCAGGATCATCATCATCATCTCCTCCTCAGTACAACAATACGAATCAACATTAAGAAGAAGAAAAAAACCAAATAAAATAAGTCCCTTCCTCTATGATCATGAGATCATTCTTCCACAGCAACAATCTAGCATATGGATCTTCTCAATGATATAGCTAGTAGCTACTACTACCTTTAACTAGCTGTCACTAAATAAGTTATGGTCATCCCAACCAAAATTTTCCAAAAAGAAAAATTACTGCAAATATGGAATCCGATCCATATCTTATCTCTCTCTCTGACAGTGAATATATATATATATATATATATATATATATGCACTATGATTAGATGAAAGATGAAAGAAAACCTAACTCTAATACCCATTAGAACACTAAATATGATTAATCTTCGAAGCCCACTTTCTTCCAAATGGCATTTCTGACACTGCGCAAGTCCCTGCCTTTGAGAGTCCTTCCAATCCCTTCATGCACCGACAGAGAAGCTCCTCTTGTCCTAGCGAGATATTCATGAGGGGGTACCCTAGTCCTAAGCCCTTGCCCTTGGTTTCGTTCATCACCATCAAAGTTTTCTTCTTCTTCTTCTTCATCGTCACTCTCCCACCTGGGGTGGTCCTTGTAGTCCTCCTTCAAGATCTTGGACCAATCGGGTATGTTAACGGGCAATGACGACGCTGAGGGCACTCTGTCTCTCCCTCCTCCGTCAACCTTGTTGCTATTATTCCTCGAAGCTCTCTTCGGAACAGATCGCGAACCCGAAGAGGGTAACCCCTTTTTGCTGTGATCCGCGGCGGAAGAGTGGTGGTTCCACAACTCGGCCTCGTCGAATTCGAACATGCCCTCTTGGGTTTGGCCCAAATGGGTGTCGGAGGTTGTCGGAAAGATGTAACGACTGGTCTTTGAAAGAAAACTCTTCCTTGACGCCATTGATCAGAAGAAGCTTGTTGGTTTCTCTCTCTCTCTTGTTTTTTGTTGTGTTGTTAGGTTGTAGGTGCCTTTGTTTTCAATTCCCAAGAGCTGAAATAACATTTATTTATATTGGTTTGGGAGTAGTGGATAAAGCTAACCCCTCTGTCTCTATTCGGTGTAATTGGCCTCACTTCTTTTAACGTGAATCACCCTTTCGATCTGCTTTATCTTGATTCAGGAATAATGAACCAACACGTTTTATTTTAATAACAACTCTAACAAAGGTTTTCTTTTCTTTAACCACGTAAACCATTTCCAACCAACAATTTCACTAATAATTACTCCATCCGTTTTCTGAACCCATCTTCAAAAGTTTAACGAACAAATATTTACTCTTTCATCAAATATACCTCCACTTATTTATTTATTAATTAATTTAGTATTAACTAATTTTGTAAGATATGGATAAAGTTTAAGTTGTGATTAAATGAAGACATTAATGATGATGGAGGGTGTGTGTGAGAAAAAACGTGGGACAGGGACAAGTGTTTATTATTAGAGAGAAAAGACATGTAGGATAAGAGTATGTGGTGGGTAAAAAAATGGATTTGGCACAGACAAATGAAGAAATAGCACGTTGGCAGCGTAAGTTAGCCACGGTGTCTTCATTGTTGAACTCAACCGGTTCACGTCTTTGAGTGAGTGAGTGCTGGAAAAGAAATAGATAAGGGCCAAAGTTATCCAGCTCCAGAAAACGCACACGTGGACCAACCGAATATTTCGTTTGTTAAAAAACGCGTGCACAAAGTAAGACAAAACTTCTACGTTTAATAGTAATTTATTATCTATACTATCATTAATTCTTCTGTCACATCACTTTCTCAAGGATTGGATATACTACAATTCTCAAATTTTATATTTAAATATCTTCTCTGTACCGTATATTTATTTTGTTGTAAATGCAATTTATATATTTTTTTATATAAAAACTCTGTTAATGAAAATAAAAACTACATGTAATCTACTTTTATAAACGAGAAACTGAAAACGTATTTATTTTTAAACACTGAAACTATTAAAATCTTTATTAAAGAATATTATCTTTAATGTTTAACTATTAATGATAGTCGTTTAAATTTATTATCAGACAAAAATTAAAGAGATAATAATTTTAAATTAAAATTTATGAAATAAATTATTTTAATCAAAACGTATCATCTCTTTTTTTTATATGAATCATTCAAATTTGAATTTGAATTTATTCAATAATATAATAACATTAAACTTTATTTTAATGAAAACATCTATAATTTTGAAACGTATATATTTCTGTAGTATAAATAAAAAAAGGAAAAGGAATTTTTATGAGATAAAGAACACTTATTAATTTTTAAATTTTTCAAAAGAATCTTAAATGACAAAAGATATGGACGAAGAATATTTTTCTTTTCAGGTAAACGAAATTGAATGATGAATTTTAGGAGTGAAAAAGAAAACAAACAAAAAGTTGAGATTATTTAGACTAAGTGAAAAGTAAACATAAATGAAAATTTGCTAATCATTTAATAGATAAAATAAATTTAAATTTAACTATAAAATACTTAAATTACCCTTGTTATTATAAATTAAACTTAACTAAATAGTAAATTATAATTTTATTATTATTTAGTAATTATAATTTTATTATTTTTATTAATACTATTTTTAAAATTTATTTATTTTTATTATTTGTTTGGATTGTGAGAAAGTGTAGAGAAATGAATAAAAAACTTATAAGTAATTTGATTAATGTAAGGAAAATAAAAAAAAATATAAAAAATTAATATAAATTTTTTTATAAATATTAATTAGAATTGAAAAAATTATACTAAATATTAATTAAAAATACATTTAAAATAATAAATAAAATATTTTTACAGAAATCAAAATTTGAGCTATTTTTTATTTTATTTATTCTTGTTTATTATAATATAAAAATACATATTAATAATTAATAAATAATTAATTAATATATATTAATTTGTTTAACGGTATAACAATAAGTATGTTTTGAGAATAATTGATTATACATTATTTTCTTTACAAATCTGTTTAAAATTTGTGAGAAACATTTAAGAAAAATATCTTATTTTTTATTTTTTTAATAATTTACTTCACGTTTTTCTAATTTTTATTATATTTTCTGTGTGTGTTTTTTCACACCTAAATCCAATCAAGCTATTAGTTTTTTTCCATGTAAAGAAACACAGCAAAATGTGTCTTAAATAGTTGGTCCAAATGAAATACTGTGAGCTAATTTATATTCTATATTATTATGTAGTTTTATTTATAATTAGTTATTTTAATTAACATTGTTATCAAAACTACTTTCTTTTCATTACTATTATTATTTATTTATTATTATTATTTATTATTACTATTATTTATAATTGAGATGTTACTTTTATTTGTACACGTTACGACTATTTATTAAGAAAAAGCAATTCTACTAGAATAATTATGCGTGGCACAGTTCTCTTTCGACAAATATAATATTTCAATTTTGAAGTTGAGAAAATATAATTAAGTTGAAATACATCGGTTAATTCACATGTTACATGTTTGTACTCAAATTTTTACATATGTTGTTTTTCTTTGACAGAATATAATCACTTTAACTTTCTATGTTTTATCGAAGAATCAAGATCCATTCATGCATGTTTTCACATGTTACATGTTCATAATCAAATCCGTGACAAATGTCATTCACATGTAATTCACCCAAAATTTGTTAAATGTGTTTATTCCAGGTTCTCTTACTAGCGATTGGGACTCTTTGATTTTTTTTTATTTTAAAATTTATTTTTTAGACAACGACGGATCCAAAAACATTCAAAAAAAAAATATCATAGAATTTTACAAAACTTATATATATTATGAAAAAAAATAGTTTTATGATAGATTGAAGGTCAAAAAACTCAATGTGTAAAGCACGCACCTTTCTAGAATTACAGGAGATGTACAAAAAGTTTACAAAAGAATAAAAAAATAAAATAAACAAACTTATTTTGATACTAAATAAGCACACAATAAAACATTTTATTCCTAATATTCTTTCTTAAGTTGATGAATGATAATGATGTTTAGTTTGAAAATAATATGTTAAAAATGTTTAGAATTGACAGATTTTATAAAACTATCAGCTGCTACCACTATAAAGATGATTCGTAAGGAACAATCATTATAAAAGAAGTTGTGACATTTTTGTATTTTTTTTGCAAAATTTCTCTGTTTTTAACGATGGTTCCCGCCTGAACCTTCGTTATATGTGTGTTTCTGTGTAAACTGCGATTATTTCTTGATGAACCGTCGTTATATATATGCTCTTGAGACATTTTTTCGCGCAGACTTTTCACTCTCACTCTCTTTACTCACTTCATGTTCTTCCTCTCACTCCCTGCACCTTCCTCACACTCACTCCCTTCTCCTACACCTTCATCGCACGTCTCGCCTCCCCATCACACATAACCCCACCGCACCGCATCGTCGCCCTCAAACTCGTCGTCCCTGCACCACACCAGCGCTGCTCTGTCAAGCGCTCTCAAACCCGCCGCCCCTGCATCGCGCGACCAACCCTAAGGTTGCGCCTTCCTCCCTCCTCCTTCCCTCCCTCAAATCGCATGCTCTGCACTGGACGTTGTTGTCGCTCTGTGCTGGTTCTCTTCCGTCGTGTCACCGCTCACCCACACCATTTTTCCCACCAGGCTAGTGTTTGAATATTCTTTAGTTTTTTTATTCTTTATTTTTTTTATTCTTTTAATAAATTTATGAATGCAACGTACGTGTTGTTCTGAGTTTGAGGGTGCTCGATCCTCGACAATTTGGATTTTATTTTAAGATGAATTATATTATATTTGTATACATCAGACGTGTTGTATGTATCTATGTGTTGATTAGTTAGTAGTTTAGGGTTAGTGAATAGTTGACGGAGGAGTCCTGACATTGAAGAGAAGAGTAATAAATTTAGAGTTGACAAATATTAGCATGAAGAAACTTCAAACGGTCATAACTTTTGATAGAGAAGTCGGATGGAGACGCGTAAAAGATGAAAGTTGTTTGAAATAGTTTAGGATTTAGATATTATTTAGGTATTTTTCAGGTATTTTGAGGTTTTAGTTCTCATACTTACACTTGTCAGAAAATTCTAAAATTTTGCATGATGTTTCCTAATATAAATTAAAGATTTATCAAACCATTATGATTATATTATATTTACAAATTTATTACTCATACATTACATTACATAATGTTATGTGTATGTTCTAACATGAAATTTTATTATTTCATTGTTTATTCTGGATATAACATGTTGAGTCAGAGAAGAAGTGTAAGTGCAAAATGCAAATAAACTCACTTGAATGCATCTTAAGATAACCATGTATAACACTTTATAATGACATAAAACTTTTTCATATATTTATAGAACTCTTTGTAGACTTTTATATTTAAATTATGATATTACATACATTATTGTTCTAAAAATTTAATAGTTTATGCAAAATTAGAGTGTATATATATAATAATAAAAAAAATTAAAAAAATAATACTTATAATGACAGTTATATAACGATTGTTCTATCTGAGAACATTTTTAATAAAATTTATAAGTGATGACTTTCCACTGTAACCGTCTTTAAAAATGTTTTTTTTTTAAAATCTCATTGTTTGGAGGACATATTTACTATGTAAAAAAGCGGTAAAAATGTTTCCACTTAGGATAACATCATCAATACATACTAAACGAATATAATAGTTATAGAAGATCATTGAATTTTGACAAATAAAAAATGGTAAAATTAAATCTTCTTAATTCTCCAATCATCTTGAAGCTAATGTTCTATAAAATAAAATAATCAAAGGGACAAAATAAGATAAAACAATGAAGATAAGACAAAAATAATTAAGAGTAAATAAAATGTTAGAAATTGAAATGAGATGCACAACAAAATCCGGAACATGAAAGTATTTTTTAACACTAAGTGATTAAGATGAATAGTTCCAAAATAAAATAATATTACTGTCATTTGGTAAACGAATAAATATAGGCTTAATAGAATGAGAAACAGTTTAATCACCTTGTTGTAGTTTTGTAATGATAGATTGTTTAATCGAAAGAGTCATATATATATCTTGTAAGCCATAATATCAACATTTTATTTGATTGATGCCAAGCTTCTTGAAGAGGATAATTGAATTTGGACATGCAAGGGTTCCAAAAACAAAATGGTTTTTATTACTGGTTTCTAATGCTACGAGCATGTAGTGTTTGCATGTTTGAAAGTTGTTTTATGAAAGTAAGGAAGTCACCAAGACAAGGGCAAAATTTTAATTGAGATGAAGAAAAAATTAATAGCAGTGTTTACAAGATGATCAAAGGGAGAAAGATTAGAAGAATACATGATTAATCAAGGAAGTTATGAAGAAAGTGAGTTTTCAATTAAAAAAAGAAGAAGGTGTTGTGCGAATGCGATAGATCGTTCTAACTAGTGATATCGTACTAGAGATTGAAAGAGAAAAAACTAATATGAAAAAAAACGCCTTTTCATTAATTGATATATTTAAAAAATAAATACATAACAAAACCTTTTGTTCCTAATAAATTTTCAATACCATATTATGTTTGACTCTGAACACAATTATAATGTAAAGACAAACTATAAATTTTAATAAGAATAAATATTTTTCCATATATTAATAAATTAAATTAAATTAAATCGAAGGATAAATCTTACGAAACAGTTGTTCACAATGGATAATGTAGCCTTTTTTTATTCCAATTTTTTATATAATTTTTTATTATATATATGTGTAAATTTATATATACTTATGTAAATTTATATAAAACATATCATTTTATTTATTTTAAATATTTTACATATATTTATTTTTAAATACTATTGTTTTGCTAGAGTCTTAACTACATTTTCATTTTGTTCTATTATATATATATGTGTGTGTTTTTTTTATTTAAGTCCTCATAGTCCAAACACATGGTATACAATAAATTTATGAGACTGAAAGTAGTTTGGATTATTTTTATCAGCAATAAAAAAATAAATAAATATGAACCACTTTAAGGGTGATCAAATTCTTATATATTTTGGACATTTAACCCACAATAGTCTAAACAAAAAACAAAAGCCCCCCACAAACAACATAAAGAATCACTTACCCAACCTAAATCAAATTATTTGTTTTTAATTGAAAACATGCAAACCAAAGGATCAAGAGACTAATATGAAAAATGAAAAACAAGCTGAAGGAACTTTGGAAGTAACCCAAAAACAGACCTTTAGTTGAGCCATGGAAAAAATTTCAAAATGATCAATCATTTCTCCCTTAAAAATATGCTTATTCCGATGTCATCAAATCTCACTTACCAAAGCATATATTTCCAAAAACTAAATTAACGGCTGTAAGAGCACCAAACAAGTTAAAGTGCAAGAAAGTAGCCTAAATTGATATTGTTCGTCATGTATATCGTAGCTATATCGTTAGAAATTGGTAGAGTGTTGATCATTGTCTCCTAAAAGTTTTTATGTTTTTTGGATGTGCACATTTTGGTGTTTGCTGAAAAGTGTATCACGAAAAAGAATTATCTATTATATGGAGAGACCATCCATTCAATTGAGACTTCATGTATTTTATATTATCATTTATAAGAAACATACACGAAATAAGGACAAATATTATATAAATATATTAATAATAAAATTAACTATCATATTTATATAAAGTTTTTAATTACATTTTTCTTGTAAATAAATATAAAATTATTTTGTAGCGACTAATTGGATAAATGAGATCATAAAATTATTTATTATAATATTATTTTATTTATCCAATTCTCATTTAAATCCCAAGCTAATAACTACACAGCAAACTAACTATATATATTTATGTAAACTTAATATATATATATATATATATATATATATTCTAACATATATTTATAAAATATTATATTACGTAACTTATTTATTCATATATAATTTAAAATTATACTTATAGTATAATGTAAGTTATAAAATGTATAATAATATAAGAAGATGAAGTTATTGACATCTCATAAATAAAATAACATGAAATACAGTATTTTATAATTTATAGATGGTAAATTTTCCCTTCCTTTATTTGACAATTACTAGCTGATAAATGTTTTTCTGACAATTACTAAAAATACACTTATGCCTTCTTTGCTTTCACTGAAGTATTTGGAGTGTGGTTTGACGAGCATGGGGAGTGGGTATTCACTACAATTTTTTTAATTCAGAGGTTCTTTAGAAGAGGTTATAAAGACCTCTACTAAGACACACGTGTAATGGGAGTTTTCTAAACCTATGATAAGTCTCCACAGATTTACCAAAGTAATAGATTTTCGTACCTTCCCCAACCATAGAAATAGAAAACAATGCTCAACTCTCTCATGTTTTTTACACACTAAGCTTTCCTCGGTCCTAGAAATTTTGCTTTATTTTTTTATATTTGGTTTTCATTTTCTCTTTCTCATGTCCAGAGAGTTACAGTACATTTTGTACATTCCTACTTTGGATCTCTGCTCAAGGATCGAATATCAATTCTTGAAACACTCTCTATGATTTGTCTCAGGTATACTCTTTTTTTCATTGTAACAATCTTTAATTTTATATTAGATAATGTATTCTTCGTGTATGAGCTTTGTAAGTTATGTACTGTTAAATTTGTGTAATCCTTAGATACGTGAGTATTAGAGAGAGAATAAAAATTTGTGATGGCTTCTAATGCCGTTATTTGTAATGAACTTCATTCAAATGAAATACACAACTTTTCTTCATTTTTTCATGTATACATAACTTTTCTTCATTTATTTTTTCCATATAATTAATGTCAATAGATTTTTTCTATTGCAATCTTATATCTGTTAGGATACAAGAATCTTAGCTCATTCCTTCTTTTATTTATTTTTAAAAAAAATTAATTTTGTTTATTATTATTATTTTACAATTAAAATTTATTATTTTTTATTCAAAAAAATATCTGTAAATAATATAATTTTAATATAACGTGTCTCAAAAATATTGGATTGTAACATATAATGTGTATCCTAGTAAAGTAATTAGTAATTATTTCTCATATAAAATATATGATTTTTGAAAACAGCGTTTTACAAAAGAACTAGGAGATGATTTCTCATTCCCCTCATCTTGTTATGAAGTTTTAGTTCAAGACTTCTTTTATTTATACCGCAAATTCATTTAATATTTATTTTATCTTTATTGTTCCTTAAACTCTTTACACGTATTTTTGTTTTCATTTTATTTTTCTTTTCTATAAAAAAATATAATTTGTTAGCTCCTCATACTAAATACCATAAATTCCATTTAAATAGACGTTAAGAGTGTATATTTATCACTGTTAACACCGTTTATATGTTATTTTTTTTTTTATATATATAATTTAGTTATATTTCAAGAATCTATTTTTTAAATGTATTTCCTACTAATTTTATTTTTCTTGTTAAAAAAATTAAAATTAAAATGACAACATTTATTGAAGAACAAAAGGAGATTTGATGACCAAATGACTTGAAACCAAAAAGAACTATATAGATTCAACAAGAATTAAAAGTGATTTCAAAAACAATAAAGAAGTCAAAAAATTAAGGAAATTTAAACGAAATAAAAAAAAATGATGAAAAAAATAAAGAGAATTTCTATAGGGAAAGATAACAAGAGTTATTAAAAAAATATGTTATTATATGTAGCTGTGAAGAAAAAAATAAGTAGAGTGTGTATTTAACACAAAGAGAAGTACACACAGTAAAAATGAATTGTAGCTGCGTACTACCGCTGCTACCAGCCACCAAAACAGAGTCCAAATATAACGGATTACATTAAACCAAAATTAGGCTTTTTCTTCTTCCACCCTATATTGTCTTTTCCACCCTTTATTGTATTTGAAACTTCAAGCTCCAAAAAATTATAAAACACGTTTCAAAATATGAATTCGAAATAGCCCGAATACCTTTCCAAATATTAGTAAAAAGTTTTATAAAACAAATTATTGAATTATGTAAAATAAACACCATATGAATAATTTGAAATGAAACATTTAAGAAAAAAATGCATTTCGAAATTATATTTTCACCGTTCAGAATTACAAAATATATCACTTCACCTTTTTTTAAAATGCATCGTGATTTTAATGAGGCAAAATTGGAATTTTAGAAAATATAGAGGTGAAAAAGAAATTGCTTTTCTTGTTTCATCAAGAAAGTAGTTTTTGTAATTATAAGAGAAAAATATTTTTTGCAATGTTGTCATTTTCAATATTATTTTTCTGGGACACTTTTTTTATCATTTTCCAAAATTAATTTTTGAAATATTAATAAAATGAAAATATTTCACTAGAGAGTGTTCTGAAATCAGTTCCTAAAACAATAACTTCTTATGATTTTAAATAAAGAAAAGTGTAGATAGTAAAAGAGTGACTGGAAATAGCTGAAGTGTAAGAAAACCCATTGAGATCAAGAAAGCCCATAAACCCAAGAAATGAAACAAAACCCTAGTTAGGAACTTTATATTCCCAACAGCATCACAAACCTTCGTCCGCAAAACCCTAATCAACACCACTCCAGTCAAGAAACCAGCGGTCCAATGCCACCGAAGTTTGATCCCTCGCAGGTGGTGGACGTGTTCGTTCGCGTCACCGGTGGTGAGGTGGGCGCGGCGAGTTCTCTCGCGCCAAAGATCGGTCCGTTGGGTCTTTCTCCGAAGAAGATCGGTGAAGACATCGCCAAGGAGACTGCAAAGGACTGGAAGGGCCTCCGCGTGACGGTGAAGCTCACCGTTCAGAACCGCCAGGCGAAGGTGACGGTGGTGCCCTCCGCCGCCGCGCTTGTCATCAAAGCACTCAAAGAGCCCGAGAGAGACAGGAAAAAGACGAAGAACATAAAGCACAACGGAAACATCGCCCTGGACGACGTGATTGAGATAGCGAGGGTGATGAGGCCGCGCTCCATGGCGAAGGATCTCAGCGGAAGCATCAAAGAGATCCTCGGGACTTGTGTGTCTGTTGGGTGCACCGTCGATGGGAAAGACCCCAAGGATCTGCAACAGGAGATTTCCGATGGTGACGTTGAGGTTCCTCTTGAATGATTTTGATGAATTTTCATTGTTTTTTTTTGTTTAGATTGCTTCTGTTGTTGGTGTTATAATTTTGAATTTGGTTTTAATGATAGAGGAAATTGTTCTGCTTCGGAATGGTAGATACTTGTGTTGGTTGGTAAATGATAACACATTGTTAGGATTCAAGGAGGTTTGAATGGAGGTGTATTACTGTTGCCTTTATTTTTGCTTGCATGTTGTATTTTTAAATTGATCTTTGTTCGTTTCATTAAATGTGCAAAGTTTAGTATATTCTTGATATACTAATCTATTTTCATAGAAATCATTTAGTGATTTTGGTCCATGTCATTAGAGATATTTTGTCCTCTCATATTTAATACACTAGGTGACATTGATTCTCAAATTTCTTTACACTTATGCGTGGTTAATGCATTAATGCCTAGAAGTATTCTTTCATTGTCAAATATTTGTTAAGTATTTGATGCTATGTTAATGAGATAAAAATATTATGTATTGTAAATATTACAGAATAAAGGCTTATTTAACTAAAATGGTACAATGTTGTCCTGAATCTCTTATACTATACTCCAATTTTGCCCTGAATCTCTATTACTCCTACAATTTTGTCCTGAATTTATTGTAATTATTTTTCAATGCACGATCCCTAACTTCTATGCATTTTGTTTATTGAATTATGCTTCAAAAAGCATGATTTTTATTTTAGTTTTTGTAAAATCTGTGCTTGCTCACATGAGATTTTGTTTTCCTTGAAGTTAACTTCAGTGCAAGATTTCCTATTTTTATTTTTTGAAGTTGTCTTTAATAAGATCACAATGGGTAATAGACAATGTTCAAGATAGTTACAAGTTGGGTTTCCATCTAAGAAAAAACGAATGATGTATTCCCAAAATCTATTTTAAATGTATTAAAATCAAATTAGTTTTTCATGAGACTCCTATGTGGCAACATCATATGCTTTAAAAACTTTTGACATGTATATATTAAATCATAAACACATTAGGTTTTTGTATCGAAGTGGTTTAATTTAGTTTGTTAATTAGCAAAATTGGTAGAAAAAAATTATTTATGAGTTTGTATAAGAAGTATCATGATGACACGACATGATTATGATGACTTTAGTTGTTTTTTTAATAACTTAGTATTAATTTGTTTTATGTTTGGTTATTAAAGTATTTATAAAGATGTTATATTTATTTATGATTTAACGGATATATCTTATAAAGTGATATATTGTGATTCAAAGGTATCAGCTTGTCCGACGAATTTTAGATGCCCAGCAAAAACCTTTCTTGACTTGCAGTTATATCAGTGCGAGTTTTTCATAAGAACAACTTATTCAGGAATTTACTTGCATGCAAAAATTTTCTTTAATTAAATTTCACTTAGTGAGAGTTAAATTATTCAGAGTTTTCATTTAAACAGCTCATCCAACAAATTTTGAAGAACTAAAATTCTTGGATTGTCATTTAATTAAAATTTTCCACTCTACATAATTCTGAAATTTTGTTAAATATAACCTAAGATCCAATTGGTTAAAACTATGTTTTTTATACCTAACATCAAGTATTTTGTTATAATGTAACAACAACTTGACCTAATTTGACTCTATTACAGTATTCTAACTTTTTACTACTAAAATATCCAACATACTTCCATTTACTTACTTAGATTATAAATCTTTAAAATCTCAGGAATATCATACATAACTAATCATATTTTACAATCAAAATTTTAAATAAATCATCATTGAAATAATTTGAATATATTTAAACAACACAAGTTTTTTGATAATCTGTATTAAGGTACTATAAAAGATTTAACCAACTTCTTTTTAGACTTTGTTACTAAATTGTTACTAAATTTAAGCTCTCAACTCCTCTATTTTCATAAGAAAGTTAAACCAATACATAAAAGACTCTGAATCAACCATCTAAAAATATCTTTATGCTACGAGAGATTTACCTTTATCTCATAAATGTCACATGTAAACAACACAACCTAGCATACCCCCTATATAAAAAAACTAACTCAAAAAAGAGAGGACAAAGAGAAAGTTATACAAAAACGACTTCTAGTGTGCCCTACTCTCTAGTGGGAGGTGGGTTATGATATAAGAAAATATGATCAAAATCTTCAAAGTTTCACAGAGAAGTGAACAAGGATTTAGGGAGGTGATGATTTTTGTGAAATGAAATTTGGTCAAGGTTTGACATCTACATAGACAACCAATCTGAAAGACAAAAAAGATTACAAGGAATCTTAAGTTGATCTTAAGATGTGAAGTTTATTTTAAGTCTAAATTAATCTTAGAAATTTGTATTTATAATTATCTTACTGAGATTAAACGGTAAACTTGTGTGACTAAATTTATGAATGGTTAAATAGAGTAATATGATAAACTAAATGATTCTGATAACTTATTACTTTTTATATATTTCATCTAAAAAAATGAACAATAGTATATTTATAGAGCATGTATAAAAATAAAAATAACACATGTAGTTATAACTAATAAAACAATTGAAAGATTGAGATTAAATTTATCTAATAACATTTTTTATGAAAACTTTTTTTTTATGTCAAAAGTAACTTCTTTATTAAAGAATATTTGTGTTTGTAAAATCTTAAAAAACTTACCAAAAAATACTCATATAATTAGTTTAAAAGAAGCTAAATAAAGAACACTCTAGTTAAGAGTGATAGTTGAAAAATAGTCTTTTAGTAAGACTTGACTAATTAATCAATAAATAATAAAAATAACATTCAACCTTATACTTTATGTGATTTACAAATTTATTTCCTATTCGAAATATTATGGACAATTAAAAATTAAGAAATCAAAATGACACTAAAAGAAAAACAAGATTATGAATAATTAAAATTAACCAATTAAAACTAAAAAAAATTAAAGACCAAAATATTTTTTTTTTTTTCAAAATATTGGAACCAAAATTTCAATTAAGCTTTTATTTTTTATTTTACCTTTTGTCTTAAAAATAAATACATAGAAGGGTGTAAAACCTTTGACACCATGTGAGTACTTTTGGAGATCCTCGAGGAAAAGGAGGGATGGGAGGGCTGTAAAACAACACGCTGCATTGTCATAGGTTCCACAATTTCCTAACCATATAAAATAATTGATCCCAATTTCAATGAAATAATTCACCTTAACTTTAATCCCATAAATATATAAATAAAACAACTCTTTAATATTTAACTAAAAAAGGCACAAACTATAAATATAAAATTACACTGTTTTTCACACTAACAATGTCCACAAGAAGACCGAACAAAATAATTTCATAATTGAGAAAATTAAAAATAATTTTTTGCTCAGAAATAAAATAAAGCGTTTACTTTTATTTAATTGGTAATACGTCAGAAAAATTTAATTAGTTAGGTTTATCGCTAAATTAAACCAGGAATCGTCTAGAATTTGCAATTGTTGACCTTTATTTACGTTCCCATAAAGCATCGCATAAATGACACGTGTTAAAGAGCAACATGGCGTAAGAAATAAGAATGTGAAAAAATTGGGTACTATAATTTCTAATTTCTATTTAATGCTATAATTATTTATCATATCTTTTATCAATATGAATGAATTAAATTAAAAAAATATTTTAAAAAATATTTTAACTTTTATTAAAAAAATAAAAATACCTCTAAAACTATGTATCTAACAGATTTACTTATAAAAAAAAAGTAGGCAATTTCCAAGGAATAGTATAAAATACATGTATAAAATACTAAGATATAGTAATAATAAATAATAATAGTGATATTTAAATTTGCTATGTATCCTTACTATTGAAAAACAAACAAAAAAATTATTTATTGTTAAACTTTAAATTTTGTTGTAGAAGAGAAAAAGGAGTTGCTGACCTATTTTTTGCTTTCCCTCTAAAGTAGGCAATTGAATAGACTTTTAGGACGGAAGGCCTAGAAATAAGCATCACACAAACACACACGCACGTGCTTTTCTTTTTTTCTTGGAAGCTTCCTACGAATCTGTCAAAAAAATCATTTTTGATTTTATTCTCACATGTGGTGGTCTCAATTCAAAGATATCCTTAAAACTCGTGATTTTACCTGTTTATTTTAGGTTGCAGTAATATTGTTGTATAAAAGCAGAGAAGTCTCTTAATTGTTCTCTCAGACTAAACCAAAAGTTATTCACGTCGAGCAAGCATAGATCTCTAACTCTCTTCTTTCTAGCTAGGTTTAGGAGGAGGAGAGAAGTTCTGAGCAAGGAGAAGAATCAAATTCATCAATGGCTAAGGGAATCAGAAACTTGAGCTCGTGGATGGAGGTTGCTCCGGCACCCATAATCCTCCCAACAAAGCCTTCCAATTCGCCTGCTCTGGCGACCATCTCAGAAGAAGTTGCTGAGGAACACAGCGACAAACCTTCCATCAATACCCTCCTCAAGCAGTAGCTGATGCAAGATTTTGAAGCTTATATGAAGATGATTCACTTCTGAAAAAATAAGAACTAGTTCTTCACAACATCTTTGTAGAGTTAATTCATTTTGTCAAATATGTAGTTCTTTTTCTTTTCTATTTTTCTTTCTCCATCACTTCTGTGCATCCCTGCCTTTCATTTGGCAGGAGTTGATTTAAGAATTAATGCCACTCTGCAATTTTTTGCCTTTCACAACTCTGTTCTTTATTTTCAGAATATTTTTTATGTGTATAATTAACCCAAGTTTATTAGCTTTAATCAATCAATATACCCGAGATAATTAAAAATATTAGTAACATCATTAAATAAAAGCTAATCTTAAAAAAAATCATTAAATTAACTATTATTTTAAAAACTAAAAAAAATTATTAATATTTAAAATAGTTTCAATTATTAATAAATAACTTTTAAATTAATATCTTACTACCTATAAAATAAATCATATTCATAAGTGAAATATGAAAAATCTGGATTAATTAAAAACGCAAAAAAATAAAGAAGAGAATACTTTGTTTTAGGAATTAAGTATTTTTTTTTTTTTATTTTTGAACACCATGACTTTGTGAAATTGGTCTACTTGCAGCATCAATATATTTAACTTCGTGTGTGGAATTTGTACTCCATAAATCTTGGATTCATATGGAAGCACTAATTTGTGGAGGAACTTATTTGCCTTAGTTCCCCACCCCCCTTAATATTTGTTTTACATTTTAAACTTTGCATTCCTAACTTGATTTTTTTGAATTTTTTAAGCAATTATGTTATTGGGGTTGAATATTTATTTACCAGTAAAAAATGTATTAATAATTAATTTTCATAAAAAAATTAACTAATTGTCTTTAATAAAATATTTCTTCTCAGTCATACTTTTCTAATACAGAAAGTTTAATTTGAAATAAAGTATTAGTCAAATATCGCTCCCAAAACTTTTTGAATCTTTATCTTTATTAGAACTTGACTGATATTAATATAAAGTTATGATGCTTAATTAGGTTACAAGATTAATGGTGGATCCAGTTTCTAGGAAGCAATGGCAACAGTGCTTATATTAGTTGGTGCATTATATTTGTACTCTTGTTTCAGTTTCCACCACACATTTGCTTATTAACTCCACCTACCTACCACGAGAAGCACGTTTAGCACTGGGAAAAGTTAACTTACATAACGACAACTTCGTATTTCCCAGATTTGTGATCTATATTTGTCGATAGATATTGATGTTAGCAGAACAACTTTTCTAATAACAACTTGTCCTCGTATGGGCGAGACTCGGTCTACTTGGACCGATACCAGGTAAACTTAGTCGAGATCAGAGAAACCTGATCGAGATAAAGAAAATCATCACGGACGGTCTGATCGATCGATACATAAATTTATTAAAGTTGAAACCAAGGTCAATGAAGTTAATATGTCATTAATACATTTAGGTAATACATCTATAAGTGTGATCCATTCCACTAATCAGACCCAATGAGGTAAGTTCATTAAAATAATATAAATAACACACATTCCTAGGAACAAGGTACGCCATTTATTACTATGCACCTACCTAAATGTCGATCACCCGCTTTACTTACTGGAGCATCGTAGTGCCTTCTGCAGGTACCTATTCGGTCACCTGAGACCGAGAGCCAAAGAGGAGAAGCACATAGGCGAGAAGAATCCCATCAGAACCCTAGCAACCTGTCCGACTGAAGGAGAGAAACAAAAACTTCAATAGTTCTCTAGGTCCCATTTTCCTAGCAGGAACACAACTCAATTGTTTTTTTTAAATAAATCAAATTAAGATATATTTAGATGAAAAAACAATAAAAGTTACTATAATTCTGAAGTTATATGTTTTGGGGTTGTGAAGATTTAGCTTGAATACTGATTTGATTATTTTAAAAATATCCATGGTTGTGACCTTTCCTGTGTCTTAAGCAATGGTGGCTGTGAAACAAAACCATATTTTCCCCGTGCATTATTTCCTCGCCCTAGAGATTGGTAGTGGGTCATAGTCATACAATAATGTTGTCACTTTATAACCCTTATTAAAGAGAAAGCTCAGTGGTATTCCCTCTCAGAGCACACACACAACTGAATCATATTGAACCCATTTTTTTCCCAAGTTCATCAAAGAACTGAACATTGGTAGATTTGAAAGTGTTGGTGTGATGGCAAAGGAAATGAAGTTGTTGGCATACTATACAGAGTTTGCACCCGCTCCACTGATTCCTGTGAGAAAGGTTTCACATGCCCCTGTGTTGGAAACCATTCTGGAAGAGGCTGAAGAATGCAACCAAGACTTGCTTCTGTTGTGAACGTATATTTGTTGTTCAATTCAGTTTGCTGTGTAGAGTCTTGCAGTTTCACAATCGATTGAAAGTTTTTGTTCTCGATTTGTGGTAATAAAGTTTTTGCACGTTGATTTGCGTAGCTACGTTTGCATCACTATTAACATTGTAGATTCATTTTTGTTAGATCATATCTGTCAAAAACAACTATCGTTAATTGGAAGTGAAGAGTACAGAAGCACTCAGGCTAAAAAGGCCCAAAAGGAATAATCAAAGAGGAAAAAAGTAGAGGGAAATTGATTCCTGCACCCCCATATTTTTTAGACAAAAAGATTATTTTGTCCTTAAACAAATATATTATAGATACTACAATCTAAAAATATATTTGGTTCGTAATTTCTAAACTCTATATTATGGAATTCAAAAAATATTTATAGATTTAGAAATTTCTTTGAAATTCTACAATTTAAAATATCTTTTTTCTTTTATTTTTTTTTTAGATTATATAATAAATAAATATTTCTAAATTTAGAAATACCTTATGAGTTCTGTAATTCGAAATGTATTTTTTTTTAAAGAAACCTATTATAGATTATAGAATTCAGAAGTTATTTCCAATCGGTAAATAATTTATGGATTCTATAATCCAAAATTTGTTTAGATTATCTATTCTGAAATGAAAAACATAAATAAAGGTATAGGGTATTTTTGTTATTTTAAGAAGTATGGGGTGTTACAATAAGAGGTGCACGAATTAACAGCCTTTTGGAATCTTTTTCAGATTTTGTTTTTCATTGTTTTTTAATGTATAATGAGATTTTGATTTTCCAAAACACAAAATTCAATTTCATATTTTTTTTTCAAAATATATATTTTAATTCCAGGATGAAAAAGCATTTTGGAAATTAAAAAAGTTGATTGGGTGTAGAAAGCATTGATAAAAGTAGATCCAGATATGGAATTTCTACAATACAGAAACCTATAGGCCCAAGGATAAAAACTAAAAAACAACTTCACAGTCATTTTGTCTTAGCTTTTACAATAAATCCAAAACCAATTTATTCAATCTTTCTAGATATTATTCATAATAAATAAAATTATTAATTTTAAAAGTTTAAAAATTAATTAATTAATAATATAATTATGAATAATTAATGATTTAATTTTATTCTTATAAGGACGACGGAGGTGTCCTTACACGTGCTATTTGTATTCTCTTTCACTCACTTGTCCAGTTTGACAACGCTAATTCAGATTATTATTTATAATTTCTTTTCATTAATTTAAAAAAAAAAGAAATTGGAATACCTCATTTAAATTTAACTTCCTAGAAATCGAATCCTAACAAATTTTCAACATCAGTAATATTATTTCTTTATAAATTTGGTTATATGAAGACTGCATTATCAATTTAAATAGTAATGAGGTATATTTAACATTGACTAACTTTATTTGAAAGTTAAATAAATAAATTATTTATGCGAAAAAATATTATATGTACATATATGAGTGCAGTAAAAGTGAAAAAATAGCAGTGGGAAAAATATACGTGCAGAGAGTATTGGGTTAAGAAGCAAAACAGTTGGCAATAGCTAGGACAGTTTTTGTTTGGCACCACACACAGAAATTTCTGGCGATCTCTGCGTCTCTCCTATTTCATCTGAATCTATTATCAAACACCTTTCAGTCACAGGTACGCTTCTTCTTCCCTTTCAGATCTACGCGATTCCATTGCTTTCCCTGTCCAATTCCACGCCGTTTCTTCCGCATCTTTAATACCTTCCTTTTCCTCTCTCTTCGTTAGCCTGCAAAAATATAAATTAAATACAACCGCTGAACTGCACCTTAACTAGATTTCGATCTTTGCTTCTTAAATTATTTTATCAACTGAATTTCGATTCTGTGCTATGCTGGTTAGCTTTTATAGGGTTTTTATCTAAAACCAAATAACAGTAACGATTTGGAGAAGTAATTAATCTTACTGATTAAACAAGAAAATGAATGGTTGATAAATTGATATTCCCACACATCTATGCCTGTATGTATTTTCACCTTTGCGCTACTTATTTTACACTTGAAACTGAAAATTTCACTCGAGAGGAGTTAGATCCAAATTTACTGCGTAAATTTTGCGATTCTGTAATTGGATGATCCCTGCTTCCCGTTAATTTCATTTTGAAGTTCACAGCGCCTTTTTCTCGTGTTTGGTTGCGTTCTTTTTGCAAGATCGTGAATCGCGCCCGAATCTTAACCACAACTACAGTTTAAAATTGAATCCTGTGAAACTGCAATTTAAAAAACTTGACACATTAAAACCTAATGTTAATCGTTGCAGGCGTTGTTTGAAAGTGTTTTGGTCTTTGCAAATCAAGCTAATTACGATCGATGTATAATTGCTTGCTTCCATTCTGTATGATTTTGCTATGATTACTTCGTCTAATGATTTTTCTCATCCGTTGTTTGGAGGGAGAAGAGTATTTGGTTGGTTTTATGATTTCTTTAGTTCAAAATTTCAAGTTTTCATCATAGAGTCAGTTCTGTTTTGTTGCTGTTGAACTCCTTGCACTTTTCCGAATTCCTAGTTAGAATCAAGGCGGATTTTTTTGCCTAATTATTGATATATGTTGCCGGAGTAATTGCTTAGTGTTTGCTTTCTTGTAGGTTAAATTTAACCAATTAACCATTTGTAAATATAGTTTCTGACTGTGTTCGTCACAGAATGGCATCCAACAGGGGTCAAGGTGGAATTCAGCAGTTGTTGGCTGCTGAACAAGAGGCACAACGGATTGTGAATGCCGCAAAAACTGGTATTTTCTATCTTCGTTATCTTTCATATATTCCCATTTTTTGCCGTGATTACGTCTAATTTTTGGTCTGGTTAAGTGTTTTCCTTAAAAATTATGCTTGACTCAATTATATATGTCCAGAGAGATCTGTTTTACTCTCTATTCATTTTATACAGGTCTTTTCTTTTTTACCTGGAAGGATGGATTCTTGGTTTTATGATGGGAACGAGTTTGTTTGCCTCTTCATACATGTGATAAAACAAAGAGTTTGATTGTATGATGGTTTTTACGTGGTTAACTAATTAGAAATCACTTCAGATTTTACTTTCAGAATAATTCATGCTTGGTCAGAATAAAGATTTTTATACTAATTAGAAATCACGTTAAATTTTTCTTTAAAAAAATTAGTTTAATTTTCATGCTTGGTCAGGATAAATATTTTTAAATGGTCAATTAATCTGAAATAATCCTAAGTGTAACTTTGAAGTAGTTACAGTGAAAGCAGCAAACTTATATAGCGGTAAAATGTAATTGGACGACAACATGAACATATTTATACCCACACTTCATTGTAATGAAGTTCTAAAGTATTAATAGACTTACCATGCGTAATAATCTTTGATTGGATGATTGTGCAAAACACATTTACATTGTTAAGACATTCTAATTTTATTCTAGAACAAATTCTCTTTGAAAATTATTGCTATGACATGATAGTGCCAAACAGCCAACTTTCAGCCACCCCTCTATTTTTTCGTATTATTGATAACTATGTATTCTATCACAAGTGTCTATTTTTTGTAACCTTATCAATGTTTTCCTCTGCACGTCTACTTTTAGAAAAATTGGCTAGGTTGAAACAAGCCAAGGAAGAGGCTGAAAAAGAGATTGCTGAATACCGAGCTCAACTGGAGCGTGAGTTTCAAAAGAAGGTTTCAGACGTAAGTCTATATGATTATATTTGATGATGTTAGACTAGCCCATTACAGTATTCTAATTTGTGATGTGCTGTCCTACATTACATTAATAATACAGAGTACTGGTGATTCTGGAGCTAATGTCAAGCGGCTTGAGGAAGAAACTGATGCAAAAATTGAGAACCTGAAAACCGAGGCTGCAAAAATTTCGGATGATGTTGTCGCCATGCTTCGCACGTATGTTACAAGTGTGAAAAATTAGGACCCTTTGATTTACATTGGTGCCGAGGACTCCTAAATTATGATTATTATTATCCTGAGTTTATTTTTTACTCTAGATATTGTGGTGAGGATACGATTCTTGTTTTGGTTATAATGCTTAGTACCTTGCTGCTCTGTGTTCAAAGAAATCACTTGAAATTTGTTAAAATAAACAGTTCAGAATTAAAAGACGTGTATCTTTGTGTTGCCGTTTTAACGAGTGCATGAGGACTAGTTCCTCCCCTGCTTATAAATGTAAAGCCAAATTGTATGGCAACATTCCAATATTCAAATGCACTACATGCAATACAGTGGGACGTCTATCAAAGGTTGGGCTTTTGCAAAAGGTAGGTTAATGGATAAGAGGATGCTTGTTTCTAGTTATGTGACTTTTGCTGTAAATGACAATCCTATTGCCGAATTTAAGCTACATAGGAGATTTCGTCAACCCGATCCATAAACTGCATTTCTCTTTACAGTGGTAGATGAATGATGAGAGAGACTACTGCCAAAAAGATGTTGTTGGGGTATTTAGTTGGAAAAGACAAGGTTAAAGTTAACCTTCTACAATACGCACATGATGCTATTTTTATGGAAGAGATGTTTTTGAATAATATGATGGTTCATTAAAAGGATTTTAAGATGTTTTGAATTGACATTGTGACTCTGAACTTTTACAAGGGTAGATTCAGATAAGTGGTGTTGCGTGAAGTTGATGACAAATATATGCAAACTTTCTGAACCGTAGGATGCTTGAATTTTCCTTTGAGTACTTCGGGATTTTTTTTGGAGCAAATTCAAGGAGAAAAAAGTACATGGATACCCTTGTTGAAAAGTTTTCTAAGAAGCTGGCTTTATGAAAACATTGTTGTTTGTCGGAAGGGTGTGTTAATCAAATTAGTTTTTTTTTTCCTTATCTTTTCCATTATTTTTCATGTCTTCTGATTAATAATATAATCATTATGATACATTGAAAATTTTTGTGGGAATGGAGAGGATACAGATAACATTGCATGGGTGGTGTTGAAATAGGAGTCGTGAAAGATTAAGAATTAATGATACTTATACTCTTAATGTAGCATTAATTGTTAATGGAGATGAACGATTTTCTTGGGTTGATGTGTTAAAGTTTAAGTATGGGGACTAAAATGGTTGGGTTGTTGGTTTTGGAGACATGAGGAAGGGTGCGAAAGATAACACTTTCAGGCAATTTGAGAAGACGGTGTGAGAAATAGGAGATGGTAAAAAAAAGAATTTGGAAGATACGTGATTTGTTGAAGATTGTTTAGCAAAAGGTATGATAGATTGTTGTACATTTGAAATATGGAAGTGTGAGTGATTATTATCGGCTTTAATAAAATAAAAGAATTGAATGTACACTTCTAACATAATATTTTTGGACACTGTCCTTCATAACATATATAATCTATAATATGAAAAGTTAACAATATTAAATAATAAATAGAGTTAGTCGTCGTTTCATGAGTTCAATTATAGTATTAGTTAAACAAAATTCATATGTCTCATAATGAGTTCAATTATAGTATTAGTTAATTAGAAAGAGCAGTGATTGGAAATTTGTTGTTGTTGAGAAATTAAAAGAAATAAAAATAAAATGAATTAGAAAGTAGATTGATTCTGGAATTCATTCTTCATTAAATTTTTCATCAATTGTCATATGATTATCATTCATCCAATTTTTAAAACAAAATTGAATTTAACCAAACAAGTGCCAATAGTAGGTTCCAAGTAGGTAATAGGTAACAAGTAATATGTAACAACAGGTAGAGGTAGTAGGTAACAAGTAGTAAGTAATAGGTAACAACAGGTCGAAGGTAGCAGGTAACAAGTAGCAAGTAGAAGGTAAAAGGTAGCAGGTAACAGGTACAAACAAGTAACAAGCAACAACATATAACAGGTAGCAGGTAATAAGTAGCAAGTAACAAGTAGTAGATAACAGGTAACAAGTAGCAGGTACCAGGTAATAGGTAACAACAAGTAACAACAGGTAACAAGTAGAAACATGTAGCAGGTAGCAACAGGTAGCAGGTAGGACGTAGCAGGTAGCAATAGGTAGGAGGTAGCAAGTAGGAGGTAGCAGGTAGGAGGTAACAGGTAGCAGGTAGGAGGTAGCAGGTAGCAGGTAACAGGTAGCAGGTAACACGTAACAGGTAGCATGTAACATGTAACAGGTAGCAGGTAACAGGTAGTAGGTAACATGTAGTAGGTAACAGGTAGCAGGTAACAACTAGCAGGTAATAGGTAGTAGGTAGCAGGTAGCAGGTAGCAGGTAGCAGGTAACAGGTAACATGTAACATGTAACATGTAACATGTAATACGTAACATGTAACATATAACAGGTAACAGGTAGCAGGTAACAGGTAGCAGGTAACAGGTAGCAGGTAACAGGTAGCAGGTAACAAGTAGCAGGTAGCAGATAGCCGGTAACATATAGCAGGTAGCAGGTAAGAGGTAGCAAGTAACAGGTAGCAGGTAACAGGTAGCAGGTAACAGGTAGTAGGTAACCGGTAGCAGGTAACCGATAGAAGGTAGCAGGTAACAAGTAAAATGTAGCAGGTAACAAGTAACATGTAACAGGTAACAGGTAACAGGTAACAGGAAACAGGTAACAAGTAGCAGGTAGCAGGTAGCACATAACAGGTAGCAGATAATAGGTAGTAAGTAACATATAACCGGTAGCAGGTAGCAGGTAGCAGGTAACAGGTAGCAGGTAGTAGGTAACAGGTAGTAGGTAGCAGGTAACAGGTAGTAGGTAACAGGTAGAAGGTAACAGGTAGCAAGTAGAAGGTAGCAAGTAACATGTAACAAGTAGCAGGTAGCAGATAGCAGGTAGCATGTAGAAGCTAGCATGTAACAGGTAGCAGGTAGCAGATAACAGGTAACAGGTAACAAGTAACAAGTAGTAGATAGCAGGTAGAAGGTAGAGGTAGCAGGTAGGAAGTAGTAGGTAGCAGGTAGCAGGTAATAGGTAGCAGGTAACAGGTAGCAAGTAACAGGTTATAGATAGCAGGTAACATATAACAAGTAACAATAGGTAGAAGGTAGCAGGTAACCGGTAACTGGTAATAGGTAGCAGGTAGCATGTAGAATGTAACAGGTAACAGGTTGCAGGTAGCAGGTAAAAGGTAGCAGGTAGCAGGTAGAAGGCAGCAGGTAGAAGGTAGCAGGTAACAGGTAACAGGTAGCAAGTAGAAGGTAGCAGGTAGAAGGTAACATGTAACAGGTAGCAGGTAGCAGGTAGCAGGTAGCATGTAACATGTAACAGGTAACAAGAACAGGTAACAGGTAGCAGGTAACATGTAGCAGGTAGAAGGTAAAAGGTAGAAGGTAGCAGGTAAGAGGTAACAATAGGTAGCAGGTAGCAGGTAACCAGTAACCGGTAGCAGGTAGCATGTAACATGTATCAGGTAACAGGTAACATGTAACAGGTAAAAGTTTGCAGGTAGCAGGTAACAGGTAGTAGGTAGCAGGTAGCAGGTAGAAGATAGTAGGTAGCAGGTAACCGGTAACAGGTAGCAGGTAGAAGGTAGAAGGTAGAAGGTAACAGGTAGCATGTAGCAACAGGTAGCAGGTAGCAGGTAGCAACAGGTAGCAGGTAGCAATAGGTAGCAGGTAACAGGTAGCAGGTAATACGTAACAGGTAGTAAGTAGCAGGTAACATGTAGAAGGTAGCATGTAGCAGGTAACAGGTAACAGGTGAAAGGTAACATGTAACATGTAACAGGTAACATGTAACAGGTAACAAGTAACAAGTAACAAGTAACAGGTAACAGGTAACAGGTAGCAGGTAACAGGTAACAGGTAGCATGTAGCAGGTAGCAGGTAGCAGGTAACCGGTAGCAGATAACTGGAAGCCGGTAGCAGGTAGCAAAGAACAGGTAACCGGTAGCAGATAACTGGAAGCCGGTAGCAGGTAGCAAAGAACATGTAACATGTAGTAGGTAATATGTAACAGGTAACAAGTAACAAGTTACATGTAACAAGTAACATGTAACATGTAACAAGTAACAGGTAACAGGTAACAATTAACATGTAGCAGGTAGCAGGTAGCAGGTAGCAGGTAACAGGTAGCAGATAGCATGTAGCACGTAACAGGTAGCAGATAACAGGTAGTAGGTAACAGGTAACCGGTAGCAGTTAGCAGGTAGCAGGTAGCATGTAGCAGGGAACAGGTAGCAGGTAACAGGTAGCAGGTAGCAGGTAGCAGGTAACAGGTAGCAGGTAGCAGGTAACAGGTAACAGGTAGCAGGTAACAGGTAGCAGGTAGCAGGTTGCAGGTAGCAAGTAGAAGGTAGCAGGTAGCAGGTAGCACGTAACAGGTAGCAGATAACAGGTTGTAGGTAAAAGGTAGCAGGTAGCAGGTAGCAGGTAGCATGTAGCAGGGAACAGGTAGCAGGTAACAGGTAACAGGTAACAGGTAGTAGGTAGCAGGTAACAGGTAACAGGTAGCAGGTAACAGGTAGCAGGTTGCAGGTAGCAAGTAGAAGGTAGCAGGTAGCAGGTAATAGGTAGCACGTAGCACGTAACACGTAACAGGTAGCAAATAACAGGTTGTAGGTAAAAGGTAGCAGGTAGCAGGTAGCAGGTAACAGGTAGCAGGTAGCAGGTAACAGGTAACAAGTAACAGGTAACAGGTAACATGTAGCAGGTAGTAGGTAGAAGGTAGCAGGTAGCAAGTAGTAGGTAACAGGTAGAAGGTAGAAGCTAGCAAGTAGCAGGTAGAAGCTAGCATGTAGCAGGTAGCAAGTAGCAGGTAGCATGTAACGGGTAGCAGGTAGCAGGTAACAAGTAACATGTAACAGGTAGCAAGTAGCAACAGGTAGCAGGTAGCATATAGGAGGTAACAGGTAGGACGTAACAGGTAGCATGTAGCAGGTAACATGTAACATGTAACAGGTAATAGGTAACAGGTAGCAGGTAGCAGGTAGCAGGTAACCTGTAGCAGATAACTGGTAGCAGGTAACCGGTAGCCGGTAGCAGGTAGCAGATAACAGGTAGCAGGTAAGAGGTAACAGGTAACAAGTAACAAGTAACATTTAACAGGTAACAGTTAACATGTAGCAGGTAGCAGGTAGCAGATAGGATGTAGCACGTAACAGGTAGCAGATAACATGTAGCTGATAACATGTAGTAGATAACAGGTAGTGGGTAACAGGTAACCGGTAGCAGGTAGCAGGTAGTAGGTAGCAGGTAGCAGATAACAGGTAGCAGATAACATGTAGCAGGTAGGAGGTAATAGGTAACGGGTAACAAGTAACATGTAACAGGTAACAGGTAACAGTTAACATGTAGCAGGTAGCAGGTAATAGGTAACAGGTAGCAGATAGGATGTAGCACGTAACATGTAGCAGATAACGTAGTAGGTAACCGGTAGCAGGTAGTAGGTAGCAGGTAGCAGGTAATAGGTAGCAGGTAACAGGTAGCAGGTAGCAGGTAGGAGGTAGCAGGTAACAGGTAGCAGGTAGCAGGTAACAGGTAGCACGTAGCACGTAACAGATAGCAGATAACAGGTTATAGGTAAAAGGAAAAAGGTAACAGGTAGCAGGTAAGAAGTAGTAGGTAGAAGGTAGCAGGTAGCAGATAGCAGGTAGCAGGTAAAAGCTTGCAAGTAACAGGTAGAAGCTAGCATGTAGCAGGTAGCAGGTAACAGGTAGCAGGTAAAGGTAACATGTAACAAGTAGCAGGTAGCAACAGGTAGCAGGTAACATGTAGGAGGTAGCAGGTAGCAGGTAGCAGGTAGCATGTATCATGTAGCAGGTAACAGGTAGCAAGTAGCAGGTACTAGGTAGCAGGTAGCAGGTAACAGGTAACAAGTAGCAGGTAACTGGTTGCAAGTAGGAGGTAGCAGGTAACCGGTAACTGGTAGCAAGTAACAGGTAGCATGTAACAGGTAACAGGTTGCAGGTAGCAGGTAGCAGGTAGAAGGTAGCAGGTAGCAGGTAGAATGTAGAAGGTAGAAGGTAGGAGGTAAAATGTAAAAGGTAGCAGGACTGTGTATTGCTACCTATTTCATATTTCATCTCTTTTGTTTATTTTATTTTGCTTTTCCTATTTCTTTAATGTATACATTTTATTTTATTTTTTTAAATAGAGATGTTTAGTTTATTTTATAAAATAATAACTTCAATTTCTTTACTCATTAAGATTCACATTGTTAAAATATTAAGTTATTCAATAATATTACATTCGATTTATTGAGATAAAAAAATATAATTATTTAATTATTTTAAACATATTTAATTAAAAATTAATATAAATATAAGTAATAAAATATTAATACAAATAGTAATATATTATTTAATTTGATTAAATTTTGTATTTAATTTTTTCCATATTTTAATATAATTAAATAATAAAATAAAAAATCTTTACCTATATAAAGGGGATTTCTAACTTTAACTGCTCTAAATTATTTTCCTATTTTATCCTTACTTCATATTTTATTTTATTAATTTATTTTGGTTATCTATACCTCTGTACTTATATAGAGAGATTCCTATTATAACTGTTTTTGGTTATATAATTTTTTTTCCTATTTTATCTTTATATAAATATTTTATTTTAATATTTCATTTTTTTATTTCATCATTTTATAATTACTTAATTTAAAAAATAAAAAAATAGTTAATATTAAATTTGAAAGAATTGTTTGATAGGTGCACTACATTTATTATTCCTAATTACTCTCCACTATTGTAGCCGTTTTAAAATTTATTTAAGAAGATTCTACCTAAACCACTTATCCTACTTTCCACTTTCTCTCACATACCTACTTTTCATATCCTTTTTTTACCATACTTACCACATTTTGTGGGAAACTGATATATCATAAAAAAAAATTAATAAAAAATAAAGAGAAAAATGGAGAGAGGAATAAAGATTAGGAATAAAGATTAGGAATAAATTGATAATATGTTTTTCATGTTTTATTAATAGTTATAAATTTTCAATTTTTATTGTGTTGTAATATGTGGGTTTTTAAAGACAAAAACAGTTGTATGAAATCAGTTAAAGAAACTATTTTATAATGTTATCATTTGTATTTAAAATTGATCAATTTCATATTTTGGATATTTAAAAAAAAATTATAATAAAGAAATATCACATAAGTTCCTTTGCATATAAATTAATATTATTAACAAATATAAAATTTACTTGAAATTAATATATCAATACCCTTCTATGTTTATCTTATTATTTATTAACTTAGTTTTCATTACTTTAATTAGTTTTATCAAAAAATGGTATTAAAAATTATATAAGCTTATTAAAAAAATTATTTAGAATTTTAAAATTGTCTAATTAAAAGTAAATATAAATATTTTTTTTAAAATTTGTAATATTTTTTTTAATATTTATTATTTTTCCAGATTTTAATAGATTACATAATAAACACAAATTTGAAGACTAAATGTTGGAAATAAAAAGGAGAAAACGAAAAAGAACAAGGAGAAACAACACTATTCATATGACAACTACTGCTCCATGCTATGATTTTATTTTTATTTGTGATAATCTGCATTGTAAAAATTTATTTAATTTGATTAAAATTTATATTTAATCAAAATAAAACTAAATTGAATAATTGGTAAATTTATCATGTATTACTACTATGTTAGCTATGTTTTGATAAAATTTATCATGTATTCATATTTATTAAAATGAACTTAAATTTATACGGATAATATAAGTGTGTGAATAATAATATTTTTTTATTCAATTTTAATATTAAACATAATTATATATCAATGATAAAAATAAAAAATGTGGATACACAAGCAATGCCTGTGTTCCATCTAGTAAACAATAATGATATTGGTTCAATAAGAAATACCTTTAGATTGAGGAAAATTAAAAAAATATTAAGTTTTTTGTGGTTTATACTCTTTTTTTATGTTTCTTTTCTTTTCTCAACTTTTTTTTTTCTTTTTGTTCTTTTTTCGTTTCAGTATTTTCTTCTCTCATTTCTCTCAAAGTATTTATTTGTACTATGTCTTTTTGCCTATTCTAGAAAGTTAAAGTAACTTTTCATCAAACAACGTCTCAATTCAAAGTTCAATTTAACTCATTCTTTTCAAATAATGAACGTAGTGCATTTTTTCAAACAAATTCTTTCAAATTTAATATTATTTTTTTTAGTTTTAAATTTAAGTAATTATAAAATGACAAAATAAAATAATAAAATGAAACATTGATATAAAGATAAATAATAAAAAAATTATATACACCAAAAACAATTTTTTAAAGAGAAATTCTCTTTATATATTATGTGTCTGTAAAATTTTATTGAAAAAATAACAACGAAAAGATTCCAAAATTATAATCATCATATATTTTAAAAGATATATATTAGGCTTACCTTGATTATGTAGCCAAAGTATTAAATCATTTTAGAATAACATAATTTTTCTATAAACATGATCTAAGTGAAATGCAAGTTTTGAGAATAAAGCTTTCAATCAAATATGATCGTATGATGCTATAGTTGGGGAAGTTATGTAAATATTTTTTTTCATCCTTCTCCTTCAACAATTGCATTGCTAAAACTTGTAAGTTATATAAAATTATTTATAGTATAATCTTATCCTTTCCCATAAAAACATATACTATGTTTAAGAATATTACTGAGAACAAGACATCGTACAACTGTAAATTCATTCTCAAAATGCAATATACTTTTTGCTTTAAGTACTGAGATTGCACTCTGTGGAAAAGATAGGAAAAAAAATTAATTTCTAAAGTGTTATTAGTACTATATGACCTACGGAATTGGTGTCCTTTAGGGCAATTGTCCTAAAGGTTTTAATGAAGGAAAATGTGATTTTCTTTCTGATGAGACACTCTTTTTTGCAGTTCACTCCTGCCCTACATGTTCCCAACACTTGCTTACTCTCACTGCCACACTCTTCAAAAACAAAAGAATGACAGATAAAAATTGAGAGGGTAACTTCAATTTAGCCTCTTACCCCATAGACAACACATGTGCTACTTCACTTTCTAACTTTCCAATCCTACATCATTTCCCATAAACTAACATATACCATACATAAGTGGACCCTTCTTTCTCCTCACCAACTCAACCTCCCTCTACTCCTCTCCCTACTTCAATTAGTGAATTATTCCGTTAGAGTAATTGAACACAAACATTCATCTAATTGAGAAAAATCATCACTTTTTTAATTAAAAAAAAATGTGATTGAGATAATAGATTTCATTCAAAATAGATGGATCATCTTACCCAATTAAAAATAAAGAAATTTAATAGCATATAAGTAAATACAAATTTTATCTTATAAATTTATTTTGTAAGATTGATTTAAGCTTAATGTTCACTTCTTAATATACACTACAAGAAAATAATGAAATAAAACCTAATTTTATAAACAAAAAATAATTAGTTGCTATAGTGACTAAATTAGAGATCATATTAGAAACTTTTTTTTTCTAAATTAGTTTCTATTATTGTTAAATGATTTCTAAATTGGTATCTAATTAGCAATCAAAATAAGTTTTTGTTACAAAATTTAAAATCTAAATAATTGGTAGTTAAAATCTTGGTAGTTAATTAGATACCAATTTAAAAACTATTTAACAATAATAGAAACTAATTTAGAAACTAATTTTTTTAGTTTCTAAAATGGTCTCTAATTTAGTCACTATAGCAATTAATTATTTTTTGTTTCTAAAATTAGTTTATATTTCATGATTTTTTTTATAGTAATATTATTAGAGTTATTTAAAATTTATACTAAAATAGTTTGTTAAATTTATCTAATTACCTGTTATCGAATCATTTATAAATAATAATCTCATATACGAGTTATCAGGGTTTTAATAAAATCATTTATAAATAATAATCTCATATACAAGTTATCAGGGTTTTAATGTTAGTTTTGTAAAATTGAATTAGACTTAAAATATTTTTTAATAAAATATTAACTAATTTCTCTGGTAAAGATTAATTATTAATAAGTCCATGAACAAAGAAAAAAAAGTTCATTTTTCATTACGGACTGCGATTTACTGCTTTAGTTCTGTTTCCAGTGAGTTTTTTTGGTGATGAATAAGCTGTGTATATCTCTTTGAATTGTTTATCTAGCTTGAAAGTGCATTGTATTATATGATTATATAATGAACCTCCGTGACGAACTGACTTAAGCTTTTTGTGTGCAGAAAAAGAATGGAAGAAAGTAGTAGTTGAAGGGTGAGTCATTGCATGACATGAATGAGAAGCAGGTCGGTGGCAGTGCATGCATGATGATCTCATTTCACCTAGTGCAAAGCAAAAGACAAGAACAAAAAGCGATGGGGGTGATATATGTCTCATATTTCATATGTATATCCTTATCCCATCACCATCTCCATTTCATTCTGTGAACTTTATGTGGACACTACCTACAAAATAAAACCTCAATATTAAGCGCACAAAAATATGTTAATAACATGATAACTTGAGAAGAGAACAAAAGAATATCAAGTTGCAAGTCATGTCATGACATAAAACAATTTCACAACGCATGAATCTAAATATAAATAAATCTTAATCATGCATAGGAAATGAGGTTGGTACCGTGCTGGCTGGCTGCTGTTGAAGATCTTGGTAGGGATCCACAAAAAATATGCAGCATTGGAACCATTTGGACTGGTTTGTGGCTGCACAAGGGACAGGGACTATTCTTATTTGGGTTTGACCAAGATGAAGATAGAACACAAAAGTGAATGGTATAGTGCACATGCAGTTGCAGTAGTTGCAGGCCAGCACCCCAATGGGTGGGTCTACCCCACAGGAACCAAGGGACCATCCAAGTTGCAAGTTAAAACATGTCTATTTGACCTCATGCTATTATTATTTTTCTTCTTCTTCATTTCTATCACTTTTTTTATTGTTCTACAAACAATCAAAGGACACAAGACAGCTCAGATTGGTCATCCACGTGATCCAATCAGCGGTTTAGAAGTTCTAGGTCATTCTAACAGCTGCACCACCACCTTCATCTTCCTCTAGATCTATATATATATTGAACTCTTTCTTTTTTATAAGATATTAGATTCATATTGCATAAATTTAAAGATAAATATGCAGCATGATATATAAGTATTGAGACTGAGTTTCTTAAGCAGGTCGATGAGGGTATATGTTTTCTGGTGATTTGTTAAATAGATACTTTGTTTCAGGGGAAAAAAGGATACTTATACACATTTACTGCTACCACCATGGTAATTTTTTCACGTGTTTGTTTTGTAGTTTTGATCTTTGGATATAGAAAAGTGTTCACTTCCGTGTAAAGCAAACAAAGGTTGGTTCTGTGATGAGACAAATCTGATTAAATAATCTTTTTGGCCAACTAATTTCATAGAAGACAAAATACTTTAGAAATTCACATGAGAAAGAAGAAAAGAGAAACCCAATTGAAAATGCTGTGATATGATGCATGGTGCTTTTCATCTGATCACAATTCGCTAAAACCAAATGAAATGAGTTTGCAAGGATGCCACTGTTTTTACTTTACACGCAGGTTCGAAAAGGAGGGCTAAGCATTTCAAAAATCTCCTACCTTTATTTATTATTATTATTATTATTATTATTATTATTATTATTATTATTATTATCATCATTATTATTATGAATTAAATATGTTTTTTATATTTATTTATTATTATTGTTATGAGTTATGTCTATTTATATTTACACGAAATTAATTTTTATTTCTAATATAAACACATCTCCTAATATCTATATTAAAAAAATTATTAAAATGAGTTTTTAATTCATAGTATGAATTAGAATCTTAAAATGTTTTATATTAATTTATCAATGACCTAAATGTTATAATATTATTACAAATATAATTCATGTTAAATATTTGTTTATTACGTATTATTATTGATAAAGATACATTCAATAGTTTTCTTAATATAAACGAAAATATATTTAATTTTATTATTATATAATCAATATTTTATTTTGCTTTCCAATGTTATTATTTTTTTCCAAAATAGTGATAAGTTTTACAATTCATTAATACAATTAATACGTAAAAGTTAAAATCAATAAACTAAGATTTTTGTTATATAAAAACGTAGATTTTATGGTGCAAACTGATCTCATACTTAAATTGGAGACAGGTGTGAATTAGATCAATCTCATGTCAATTGATCCCCATTATAAATGGTTATCTGATTTTAATAGTTATCAGTTTATTTTTTATGCAAATTATACAACACAATGATAATTTTGTTAATTACAAGTGTCTTCAGACTCAACTAAAGTATTTCAAAACTTCTCTACCGAAAAAACTTCTTATTTTCAGAAAAGTTAAAATAAAATTTCTAACTGATGTAAAAACAGATTCTACGAATGAAACTTTGAATAGAAAAACTTAATCTGAACGTTACAAAATAGGAGCAACTGAAATTAAAAATAAAAAATAAAGTAAGATCCCAGCTAAACTAGAACAGAGTGTATACAAGTGGAAATAAAGAAATACCTTATTTGAGTATTTTATTAACAGGCATAAAAAAAAGTAACACTTGACACTTGACTGTTATATTGCTATTCAAGTTGATGTTATCATATTTTACGTTGATTGGTGCCAAAACTCATTGAATTGCAGTGTGAAAACTGAAAAGTTGGAGATAATTGAGTTGAGTTAGGTCTCTTCAACTTGGTCTCTCATACTAATATATTTTAACATAAATGTAAGTAGAGAATATAAAAAAAAATTCAAAGAAAAAAAATCCAAAATTAAATTATAATAATATAAAAATTAAATTAAATATTGAATTTCTTTGTCTGTAGTGAGCAATGTATGGTGATGAATTTGGAAGGTGGCTGTTTTGTTGTGTTGATTCCATAGTGGACACACTGATAGAATCCACTTCATTCATCCCAAAATCCATATTTTATCATTCACCTTTTCTACCAAGCTAATGTATCTTTGTGAATATTGCTACAATTAAAACTTAAATTAGGATCTTCAATATTTGGATTCTTTTATACAAACTCCTCACTCAATTTTTACAAAACAAATTCTACTATTTTTTAATGTTTAAAAATTAAACAATTTAGTATTTTAAAATATACATTTTAGTTAATAAAATAATGAGATACATAAAATAATAACAATAATAATTATATTATTATTATTTAATAATTATAGTCAATTGTTTAATTAATAGAATAAAATAAAATAGATTCAGCAATATTTATAATATTGTTAATATACTATTTAAGAAATTTGACCAGCTAAGCCAAGTAGGAAATTATGTTAAAATTGATTAGATTCAATTTCACCCTCACAGAAAGAAAAGATCCAATTCAATCTATGTATTCTAAATAGTCAACATGTTGAAACAATTTATAAAAGTAATTCTTAATTGAAAATAAAAAAGTAAGTCAACGTGAAAGCATGAAGAGAATGAAGGAAGAAAAAGCACGTCCGAATTGCAGATGCAGTAGTGGTGGATTAATTTCTGTTCTTGTAAGATTGATTAATATGAGAATAAAAAAATAATTTGATGGGGAAAACGAGGAGCAATAACAGTGAAAGAAAGATGGAAGTAAGTAAAGAAAGTGAGAATGGGAGCTGTAAAAATGGCGACACCCACGTTGTTTGATGGTCATCACCCATCCCACTCTCACTCTCACTCTCACTCACAAGGTTCTTTCTTCAGGAGGAATAGCAAACAAAAACTGCATCACTATCTTTATCATCATGAACCCAAGCAACAACTCATCGCAGAGTCCATGACACTCTTCCCAACCCAACCTAACCATGCAAACTCTCGCTACCCTTCTTCTCATTTTCCTCATCTTGTGTGGCACTGCACATGGGTTCGGCGCCATGGGTCCAATAACCGCTTCATTTGCAAAAGACGAGGTTTTTTGTGCCATTGATGCTAGCGGGAAGCAAGACGTCATTTGCTGGGGGAATAACGCCACTTCACCGTCTCTCTCCTCCGTTACCAATGCTGTTCCTGCCATGTCAGCACTCTCCGGCGGGGAAGGCTTTCTATGCGGCATTTTAGCGAACACCTCGCAGGCGTTTTGCTGGGGCGCTGTAACGAAACCCAGCGCAGATCTCATCCTCGTGCCGCCGGCGTACCGGAACACTGCTTATTCCCACATCGCCGCCGGCAAGAATCACGTGTGCGCTGTTCGAGGATCCTACTACGCCGATCACGATTCCGGCACCGTGGATTGCTGGGATATCACGACAACTGTAAACAAAACGTTGACAGCGAAACAGAGTTACTTGTTTTTCAACCAAGCCGTGATGAATCTGGAGGTGAAGAGGGTTGTTTCCGGGGAAGGGTTCACCTGTGGCGAGGTCAGAGACGGTGGACTCGTATGTTGGGGACCTAAGTCTGAAGGGATAAAAGTTTCCAATGTTTCCGAGAGTTTCGCGGTTTTAGCGGCGGGTCGGAGGGCCGTGTGCGGTGTTTTCAACGTTTCCGGCGAGTTGAAATGCTGGGGCGACCCGGGTTCGTTTTCGGATCCTCCGCTGGATTCGGTTCGACTGGTGTCTCTATCTGCTGGGGCTAACCATTTTTGCGGCATTAGAATGGATAACCATGAAGTAGAGTGTTGGGGTGATTTGAACTCTTCTGTGATTCCTCGAGGGAACGGTTTCATGGCTATTGCTTCTTCGGATTTCACCACGTGTGGGATCAGGGAAGATGATCTTCTTCTGGATTGTTGGATGGTAAATGCTTTGAAACCCGATTTTGATCCTCCTTTGGAGCTTTCGAGTCCTGGACTCTGCAGGGCTAGTTCTTGTGGGGTCGATGAGTTTGCTTTCAATGCTAGTATGCTTAACGAGCTAGCTTTGACTAGCCTCTGTGTTAGAGAGGATTTGAGGATTTGTTCTCCTTGTGGGTCAAATTGTTCTAAAGGGTTCTTCTTGTCAAGTTCGTGTACTAAAAATGCTGATAGAGTCTGCACTGCTTGTTCTCTTTGTCAGAACAGCTCTTGTTTCAGTGTTTGTGGACTTCACTCCTCAACGGGTCTACGTATGCATTGGCGGCACTGGCATGGTTTGCGTAAATGGATGGTTATAGTTGGGTGCTCCGTGTTGGGGGTTCTGATAATTTTGCTTTACGGGTGTCTTTTATCGGTCAGAAAGAGGACAAAGAAACAATCCAAGTCTTGCATGGGGAAACCGGAGCAAGAGGATGATAATGTCAATGTTGCTCTTCAATCAACACCTTCTGTTAATTCTTGTCCCGGGGCGCCTCAGGTTTTCAGACTTTCTGAACTGAAGGATGCTACGAATGGGTTTAAGGAGTTTAATGAACTTGGGAGAGGAAGTTATGGGTTTGTATACAAAGCTTTGTTGGCAGATGGGAGGGTGGTTGCTGTTAAAAGAGCAAATGCGGCTACCATAATCCACACCAATAATCGTAATTTTGAAATGGAACTAGAAATTCTCTGCAAAATCCGCCATTGTAATATTGTTAATTTGCTGGGGTACTGCGCAGAGATGGGGGAGAGGTTGCTTGTTTACGAGTATATGCCTCATGGAACGCTTTATGATCACCTCCACGGTGGTCTTTCTCCCCTTAATTGGAGCCTCAGGTTGAAGATAGCGATGCAAGCCGCAAAGGGGCTTGAGTATCTTCACAAGGAACTTGTTCCTCCAATTGTGCATAAAGATCTAAAAAGTTCAAACATTCTTTTGGATTCGGAGTGGGGGGCAAGAATTTCGGACTTTGGACTTCTTGCTTCGAGTGACAAAGATCTCAATGGAGACATAGATAGCGATGTTTACGATTTTGGGATTGTGATGCTAGAGATTCTGAGTGGAAGAAAGGCTTATGATAGGGATTACACTCCACCCAGCATGGTTGAGTGGGCAGTGCCTTTGATCAAACAAGGGAAGGCTGCTGCTACTATTGATAGGTACGTAGCTCTTCCAAGAAATGTTGAACCTTTGCTTAAGCTTGCTGATATAGCAGAACTTGCTGTGAGAGAGAATCCAAGTGAACGACCACCTATGTCCGATATAGCATCTTGGCTGGAACAAATTGTGAAGGAAGGATTGATCTTATAGCATTAGTGAATGCCCTGTGAGAAACTTGTTTTTGAATTTTGATCCATCCACCCTATCTTTCATAAAATTATGTGAGTAATGCCCTTCTGCGAATGTAAATTGTTTTTGAGTTTGTTGTAGATTGTCTATCTTTTTTGCAGTTCTTTTGAGTTCACTTTTTCCAATCTTCACAAAGTGAAGGACATGGTATTATTTAGACATACACAATTGTTTTTATCTGTACATGCTGATGTCAAAGGTTTTTTTACTTCTCATATAAGCCTAAGAGCATCTCAAGCATACAGATAGAGTCAATTTACATGTACAACAGTGAGAAAATGGTAGTCTCAATTGGAATTATTTTGGTGAGGCATTAGTGATTCAATGAATGTGCAAAGCAACCTTGTTCTTTCTCTATACTTCCTCATTTAGCAACAAGTAACTGTAATTTCATTACACTTCCAGCAGTATGCATTAAGTGTATTATTGCCTTGTTATATTTTATTGGGCTCTATACCAATTGAAGAATGCTTAACTATTAAGAGGTATGCTCAGCAACACTTGTTAATCCACCAAATTTTATTACACTATTTGTTACATCTTAGGCGTTTACCCTGTTACAATGCTTGCAACTGCATCCAATTATAGAACCCAGCTACAATTTGATCACAGCTGAAATACATAAGAGCACAGAATTATATGATTTGGCTTCAGAGCATTCCTTAGTTGTTAAGATTGCTTATTCGTAATTTTTTTTTATTATGAAGTCATTGGATACCAAGGTTCCAAATTGACTAATGGATGGAAATGAGAATCTTTTCCAAAGATTAGTTTATATTCAGTAGAGAATAAATTGGTTTTTTTATTAACCTGGGATAATTTTTCTTTTTTTTAACAAATTGGGGTTGTTTATTTTAAAAAATTACAAATATAGATAAGTTGCATGATTATGAATAAGTTGTACATGATGGCAAGATTTTGTTACTAGATATAAATTCGTATCAATCTTACACTATTTTGATTAATAAATTTTTTGAAGGTTAATTACATTAAATTTTATTAAGGTTAATTACATTTAAGACATGTCACATTTGCACAATTTAGTTTTATAATTTTTTTAAATTGTTTGTTTTTAAAAAAAAAACTTGGAATAATTAATTGAATTATTATAAAATTAAGAAAAAAAATATTTATTTTTTAATTGAAAAATGAATTAGAAAAGGATATTAAAATCCTAAAGTTAGAATATAAACTAAGCTTAAAATATAAAAAAATGTTCCAAAAATACTAAAAAAATTTAAAAAACTATTAGTAAATGTTGATTTTTTTTGAAAATTTGGTATTTTCAATTTCCCTGGAGTATTGACCATGACATTCTTATCTCATCTCAAACAACTTTCATTTTTAGCATATTTTAATATGTTTTTTCTATTAAAAGTTTTGAAGTTTTCAAAAGTCTTTTCTTAAAAAAAATTATAAAATTTGTCAAATTTTTAATAACTTAATTAATTAATCTATTTAAATAAATAAATAAATATTTTAAAAAAATAAATCAAGAAAAAATTGAACTATGTAAACCTTCTTTGAATTGAAGTTACGTCACCTTGACACAATTTTATTTAAAAAGAATGCTAATCAAATCATAAAAGGATACACCACTATCATTAAATATAAAAATTATATAACACAATTTTAACTTTGACTTGAAAAATTATATCATAAGAACACAATTTTTTCACAATGTAATTACATTGACATGGTTTATCTATATCCTTAACATCAATTTAGTAGAAAAGGAAAAAGTTGTCTCAGTATAAAAATCAAATAAATTTCTTTGTTTATAATAAATTTATAATTGTTTGTTATTTTTAAACCTTATGTTGTTTACAAAGGCTTTATTTAGTTGTAATTTAGAACAGATTGCTTGATTGTAATTTTATAATATTTTTTTTACTTGTAATTTGTATTATAGATGAAAGACCATTTAAACGTCTCACTCAACGAGAAAAGGTAAGGATCTAATACATACGAAAAAAAAGTTTTTTTATCTTTATTTCATAACTTTGAATGGATTAGACATTATTTTTTGAGAATTGTGAAAAACTTGTGAATTCTTTTTGAGAATACGGTGTTCTTGAATTTTTAGTTATTTAAGTGGAGATTTTTCTTTATTTTTCATCATAAGTGTTTTTTTCTACTCTATGTTTTTTTTACTTCGTTTTATTCTTGTTTGTATGTATTTTGCTTGAATTGAAATAAGTTTTATACTCATATTTGAACTGTAATGCATAACTAGAATCAAGAAAAGATAGAATTATATATATATATATATATATATATATATATTATATCATATTAACCTATATCTTGTAATAAGAATCATAAGTTAAATCAATTTTATCGAAACTAACTTATAATTATTTTTTTTAACAGGACAAAATCATTATTTAAATTAGAAAATCACCTTTTAAGCTATCAATTATAAACTTACCTGGACCAACATTACTTAATCAATATTAACTCAAGAAGAGACGAAATTATTTTGACATTTTTCTCGTTTATATATTAATTTAACAATTATAAAGGAGAAGAATACTTGAGCAACATGATTTAGTGTACCTGTCAACAAGTTTCAAAATATCATTCTAACTTAGTGATGAAAATTTTGAAAGAAGGGTTGTTTTAACAATTCTATTGTTCAAGTCTTGAATAATCTCAAAAAAAGAACATTGTTGCTTGAAAGACTATGACAACACGTGACATGCTAATGAAAATAATAATTGCAATAGTTTGAGTGTCAACTTGGTACCAAGAGAAAATTGCCAAAAATTAGCAAAATAAAAATATGGGAAATCATCACTCATTGAAATTATGAAAGTTTAAAACATTAAAATAAAACTAATATAGACCAAAACTTGATTAGAGACTATTTCCAATTATATTTAGAACATTAAAATCCAAAATTATTATACACCATTGAAAACATAACTCCATCCAATTTCAATTCAAAGAAAACTCAACATCAATATGAAATAATATTACATTCAAATACATCTAATTTAAAACTCAAATAAATAGATGCAGAAAAGAGTTTTCAACTACCGTTAAAACTTCAACTCTGATCAAAATTGGTCTATCTTAATTTGTGTTTAATTTGTGTTGTCATCTCCTTAACGGTGTAATATATTTAAATAAATTATGAATATTCAATCTAAAATCTTAAAAGAAGATGCAAAAGATTTAATAACTTAGAAAGATAAAGTTTTAGTTAAAATAAATAATAAATTGTTTTAATATAAGTTTTTTTTCATTCTTCTTTTACTTTAAATCTTATATTTAATATACACAAAAACAAGTCTTAACATTATTCACCTTCTGTTTTACACAATCTAACTCATTTAAAAAAATTATTCTTTAACATCCTTGAAGTTTTTTTTAATCATAACCAAGATTTCATCTTAGGCTAATGTAGCTTGATTGGAAGGTAAATAAAACTTGGTCAAGTGATCTTTTTCACCAATAACTGTACTTGAATTATTTTCAAAGAATTCGAACTTAAATTCAACACATTAACTATTTGTATCGTAGTCTTAGTTTAATTAAAATAATTATTTGTGACTAATTTCAAGCGAACAAGTTATATAATTAATCTAATAATATCAACTCATAGTATTGTTGGGATAACACACATGTAGATGTGGGGGCAGTTTCCCTTTCAAGAAAATAGGTAACTCAATCCCTATTAATATCTGTACTTTTAAAAAAAAAATTACATTAATGTTCACTTTCCATATATATTCCGTAATTAGAATGTATTTTTTTTTAAAAATAAATTATTCAGAATTATAGAATCTAAAAAATATTTTCTAAATTTTACAATTTAAGAGGTGTAGATAGAAAAAAAAATATTTTTGAAATTGTAGAATTTGAAATATATATTTTTTTTAAATAAAATTATATTTTCATTTGACTATGATGATGGTGTTATCTGAAACTATGAAAATATAAGAAAAAACAGTTGAATAAAAAAGAGAATATGCTGGTCTTAACTACAAATGGGCCTTCTAATCGAAATGGATTGGGCTAGAGTGAAAACGCCCGTGAACATTTTTTCTCAATTTAATCTAAGGCAAATTCTTCCTGCACCATATCAATTTTAACCTACACCATATTAATTTTTTAAATTTTCAAAACTACCCTCCTGCAACATATCAATTTTAACCTCCACCATATCAATTTTTTAAATTTCCAAAACTACCCTTATTCCAAATTAAAAAATCCAAAATAATAATTATAATTGAGAAATAAAAAAATACATGCTGGA